>Ga0233432_10000261_pt1:22500-49997 | contig 49997 bp, 37 predicted proteins | sample SI_122_August201_6_FD_179870 | JGI IMG/M metagenome (GOLD analysis project Ga0233432, IMG submission 179870) | Seawater microbial communities from Saanich Inlet, British Columbia, Canada - SI_122_August2016_10_MG | ecosystem: Environmental > Aquatic > Marine > Inlet | place: Canada... | reverse complement strand
CGGATCGTTCAGCAGCGTCAACGCTTGAAGCGGCGTATTCGTCGTTTCGCGACTCATCATACACAACTCCCGATTAGGCGCATCAAAAGCCATCATCGAAGGCGGTGGACTAGTACGCTTCCAAAGCGTGTAGAGACTTCTTCGATACAAATTCGAACCGCGATCCTGCACGTACACCTGCGTCAGATCCCTTACCGATCCATAGTGACTGATTTCTCGCCAAATGCCGCGAGGCTGATAAGGCTTCACGCTTGATCCACCAATCCAATCGTTAAGCAAACCACTTGTTTTCAAAGCGCTATCTCGGATAGATTCCGCCGACAACCGGAAACGTGCTCCATGGGAAAGCAATCGATTATTAGGATCGAAGGCTGCGATCTTTTCTGAAACGCGTGACTCCTGCTTGTAAGTCGACGATGTAACGATGCTCTTAATTAGCACCTTAACGCTCCATTCGTTCTCCCTGAAATCCACTGCCAGGTAATCGAGTAACTCCGGGTGGCTCGGCCATTCGCCCTGCGAGCCGAAATCGGCGGAAGTAGCGACAAAGCCCGTCCCGAAAAACAACTGCCAGATTCGATTAACCGCCACTCGACTCGTAAGCGGATGCTCAGGATCGACCAACCAATCAGCCAATCCCAGTCTATCTGCCGATGCTCCCTCCGGCAAAGGTGGCAGAGACGCCGGGACACCCGGCTCTACTTCACGGCCTGGCTCATCGTAACTTCCACGATTTAGGATGTAAGTTTTTCGCGGCTCAATTGCCGTATCCATAACTTGGGTCGAGTAAGCATCCGTCATTTCACGCAAACGATTTCCGTGGATAGCGATCTCAGCGCTCAAACCCGCCAAACGAGGATCATCTTGAGCATGATACTCCGACAATAGTCTCGCTTCCCGTCGACTACGATCAACTGGAGCTTCATTGAGAATTCGCCGAATATCCTCGGGCACATTCGAATCGTCATCGATTCCCGTCATTGCCAAGACTTTAAAATGACCAGCATTGGCAATTTGTTGAAAATTTACCATCACCGATAAATAGGGAGTCGCATCGGGCTCGACCGGTTTAGCAAACGTGAGCGTCAAATGCTGGGGCTCCTTTGTCTTGCCGAGCGGCGACCAGGCAGTGGGCCAACGAGGATCGAGCATTCCACTGGCGGGATAGTCCGGATGAGAGTAGCTAGCCGTTGCAGAGCTCACTTCGACTTCGCTATTCAAGTCGAAGTCAGCAACAGGAACCGTACCTGAAGAAACGGATACAGCTGATACACCAAACCCTCCCTGGGCTTCTTTATCCCCATAACCGAGCGAGCCATCGTTCACCAATTCATGCGGATAAAATTCTATTCGAATCCCCGTAACCGCCTTTTTAATTTCCTCCGGGAATTCCATAGCGAGCGAATAAAACGCTCCTCTAGGACTGAGCGTTTTCTCCTTCAGAAAAACCGAGTTGTCCTTCCTCAGCTCAATCATCGATGCTGGCACATTAGGGTTGTTCGCCATAAGGGGTTTCAATCCATGCAACCGCAAATCCTTGCCGAGAAGCTTTAGCTCGTCGACAACCTTCCGTTCCCAAGAGCCCTGCAATGTTGCGGCTTCAATCGCTAACAAACTCTCCAGCGATTCAAGCTTCTCCCGAACATTTTCTATATCCGAGTGCCTATACGGAGTGCGGGCCTTAATCGTAGGCTCCGCATTGATGCCACCAGCCCCATCGATTCCTTCATCACTCAGGGTATTGAAATAGGCGAACATTCGGTAGTAATCTTCCTGGGAAATCGGATCGAATTTGTGGTCATGGCACTGAGAGCAAGCCATCGTTAACCCAAGAAACGCCTCGGACGTAGTCTTCACCCGATCCACTGCGTAATTGGTCAGATTCTCTAACTTAATAGTGCCCCCTTCAGCAGTGATCATGTGATTCCGACTGAAGCCGGTCGCCACAATTTGATCGGGCGTCGCGTCGGGCAGTAAATCGCCCGCGATCTGTTCGCGAATAAACGCGTCAAACGGCTTGTCTTCATTGTAGGCTTGAATCACCCAGTCACGCCAGAGCCACATCGTCCGGGCTCCATCGCGCGAATAGCCATTCGTATCCGCATAGCGCGATTGGTCCAACCAAGCCGACGCCATCCGTTCTCCAAAATGCGGCGACGCCAACAACCGGTCAACCAATCGTTCGTACGCATCTGGACTATCGTCTTCCAGAAATGCATGCACCTCATTCAGCGAAGGCGGCAAGCCCGTCAAATCATAGGACAAACGACGAATCAACGTCCGGCGATCAGCTTCCTCTGACGGTTCCAATCCCTCTTCTTCCAATCTCGCTAAAACAAAACGATCGATCGGGGAGCTTCCCCACGTTTCGTTTTCCACCTCAGGCATTTCCGATTTAACCGGAGCGACGAATGCCCAGTGCTCTTCATATTTCGCGCCCTCCTCAATCCACTGCTTAACCGTAGCCTTCTGCCGATCGCTCAAAACGAAATGCGAATCCGGCGGTGGCATCAACAAATCCGGATCGTCGCTGATAATACGTGTCCAAGCGGCGCTTTTCTCAAGATCGCCTGGCGCGATCGCAAATCCTCCTTCCTCCAAAGCGCCAAACGCACCTTCAGCGGTATCCAGTCTCAAATCCGCCTCGCGGGAATGCTCATCCGGCCCATGGCAATTAAAGCATGTTTCCGAAAAAATCGGCCGAATATCTCGATTAAAACGAACGTCCGAGGAAGCGACTCTCGAACCCGAGTCAGTCAGTCCTCCCCATTGAATCCACAAAAAGCCAACAATCCCCCCACCAAAGGCGAGGGCACATGCCATAAACAAGTTTATTTTTCTAAGAGGCATAAACGTACCACTTGAGAAGACAAAACGACGTCCAATGGCAACCGAAAGCGACTAAACTAACCATAAATCTCCAATCAGTGGCAATTCTGCCATGAGCAGTCTCAATTACACTTTGACTCACCCTATTCAAATCGTAGCTTTGCGCCTTTCTAAACTCAATTCTTCCCCTAAAAAATGCTAGCTTCCCTAATGCGAATCCTTCTCTGGGCGACCGCTTTGTTCGCTCTATCGAACATTCATGCGGACGTCTCGACGCCTTCCGTTTTCGGCGATCATATGGTCTTGCAACGGGACCATGCCAACCCCGTCTGGGGATGGGCCAATTCTGGAGAGCACGTTACCGTCACCATAGCCGGACAATCTCATTCCGCGAAGGCCGACTCGAATGGCGAATCACCCTAGAGCCCCTCCCCGCGGGCGGCCCGCATTCGATGATCATCAAGGCCAAGAATACCCTTTCCTACGCAGACGTTCTAGTAGGCGAAGTCTGGATATGCTCAGGTCAATCCAACATGCAGTGGCCCGTATCGAAATCCTACGACGGCGATCTTGTCGCCGCGACCGGGAATTCATCGCAAATTCGCCTCATATCCATCCCACAAGTCGGCACGCAAGAAGCGCAAAACGATTTCAATGGCCAATGGGAAAGATGCTCTGCCCAAACAGTTTCTAGCTTTTCCGCCGTCGGTTACCGGTTCGGTCTTCAGCTCCAACAAGCCCTCGGCGTTCCTGTCGGGCTCATCGACAATGCGTGGGGCGGTTCCGCAGCTGAAGCATGGGTGCGACGCGATATTCTCGAATCCGACAAACGTTATTCCGAGCTCATCGAAAATTGGGAAAAAACCACCCACGAATACGATACCGAGAAAGAAACGGCCACTTTTCAAGCTAAACTCAAGACTTGGACCGACAACGGCAAGACAGGTCAACGTCCGAGAGCTCCCCGCAATCCGCTCACTGGCAACCAACGCCCCGCTAACATCTACAACGGCGTCCTCCATCCAACAATTGGATACGGCATAAAAGGTGCTATTTGGTACCAAGGCGAATCGAACGCAAACCGTGCCTACCAATACCGTCACTTATTTCCCCTTATGATCCAAAGCTGGCGTGACGATTGGGGACAAGGAGTCTTCCCATTCTACTACGTGCAGCTGGCCAATTTCAGAGATATGCTATCCGAACCAGCCGACTCCGATTGGGCCGAACTACGAGAAGCCCAAACTATGACCATGGACGCCATCGAAAACGTCGGTCAAGCAGTAATCATCGACGTGGGCGAAGGCCGAGACATCCATCCGCGCGACAAGCATACCGTCGCCAATCGCCTGGCTCGCTGGGCCCTGGCCAAGGACTATGGCGTCAACATCGTCCATCAGAGCCCGGCCTACAAACGCATGAAGGTCAAAGGATCGAAAATAACCCTAACCTTCGATCACACTGGGCAAGGTCTTTACGCATTCGACACCCGAGAACCAGTCGGATTCTCCATCGCCGGCAAGGACCAGTCATTCGTCTGGGCACAGGCCCGAATCGTCGACAAAAACACTATCGAAGTGTGGAGCGACGCCATCGACAAAGCAGCCGCCGTTCGCTACGCTTGGGCCGATAACCCAGATTGCAACATCTTCAGTCGAGACGGCTTGCCCGCAACTCCATTCCGTACCGACGACTGGCCAGGCATCACAGTCGACAACCACAAATAGAGAGCCGCAACAATTGGCTTCAATCTAAGACTAGCCTTCGAAAAGGACGCTTGCGCTTATGCCAACAGGTGTTTGTTTCACTGACCCAAAAATTCTGAAAGTCATGAAAACACGCCCTGCACGCTACCTGTTCACTTCTTTCCATTGCCTAACGGCAACATTCGCAATTCTCGTGTCCACAGCCTCTTCATTGGGCCAAGCGGGCGATCGCAAGGACAAAGCGGGAGACACCCAATCGGAAATTTGGAAAAGCTTCGAAGTACCCGCAGCTCCTATCCTCTCGCCGCAGGAAGGTTTGGAATCCATTCAAATAGCGAAAGGCTTTCGCATTGAGCTCGTTGCCTCCGAACCCCTCATCCACGATCCGGTCGCCATCGATTGGGACGCCGATAGTCGACTCTACGTTGTCGAGATGCCCGCCTACATGCCCGATGTCGATGGTAACAATGAAGACAATCCAATCGGACGCATCATGGTATTGGAAGATACCGACAATGATGGCACGATGGACAAGTCGACCGCATTTCTCGAAGGCCTCGTCACTCCCCGTGCAATTTCTATCGTCAAAGGCGGCGTTCTCGTAGCCGAACCTCCAACGCTCTGGTTTTGCGAAGATTTGGACGGCGACCTAAAGGCTGACAGGAAAACCAAAGTCGCCAACTACGCCGCAACCGGTTCCGTCGAACACATGGAAAACGCGCTCAAGCGCGGACTAGACAACTGGCTCTACAATGCCAAGTCCAAGCGTCGCATGAAATGGGACGGCTCCAAACTTCAAATCGAAAACACCGCCACTCGAGGCCAATGGGGAATTACCATGGACGACTACGGTCGCCTCTTCTATACATCCAATAGCAACCCCGGTCTGGCCGACTTCCAACCCTACGAATACTCAAACCGCAACCCTGGCCACCTCTCGAAAAACGGTATCAACGTAAACGTCGCCGGCGACAAACGCGTTTTCGCAAACCGCGTCAACCCAGGCGTCAACCGCGGCTATCGCGGACCAACCCTGCGCGACGACTTCCGTCTGAACACCACAACCGCCGCTTCCGGATCGGAAATCTATCGTGGAAATAAGTACGCTGACAATTTCTACGGTAACCTCTTCACAACCGAACCAAGCGGCAACGCCGTTCTACGTTACACGATCGAAGACGACGGATTCGGATTCACTGCCCAAAAGCAAACCGAAGACGATCCCGTATGGGGAAAAGTCGATTTCATCGCTTCGACCGACGAACGCTTTCGTCCCGTCGCCGCCAGCTCCGGCCCAGACGGCTACCTCTACATCGTCGACATGTATCGCGGCATTCTTCAGCACAAGGAATTCGTCACCACCTTCCTTCGCAAACAAATCCTCGAGCGCGGACTCGACCAACCCACCGGCCTCGGACGCATCTATCGCATCATACCGGACGACGCGCCAAAACGCGGCGACTGGCCCAAGCTTTCCTCAAAGACGGATCTAGAACTTGTGGAGGATCTCGGAAGCAACAATGGCTGGACACGAGACACTGCCCAACGCCTGCTTGCGGATCGCCCGGAAATCAGCGACCAAGCGATCGCTGCACTGAGAAAAAGCGTCTCCTCGAAAAACGAGCTTCAAGCAATTCACGCTCTCTGGAGTCTCGAAGGCCGTTCAGCCATCAATGCCTACACCATCACGCGGGGCCTTCGCAATCCGTCCGAATGGGTACGAGTACACGCCATTCGAACGGGCGAATCTAAACTCGCCAAAACGAAGATCAACCCTGCTCTCCTGAACGCCTATGCAGCCAGCCTGAAAGACCCCGCATTTCGCGTACGCCTCCAGGCAGTCCAATCGCTCTCAGCCGTTGAAGACGAGACATTCGTCCTGAACACGATCAAACGCATCTTTCATCCCGACCTGCCGAATCTTTACATGGAAGATGCAATCGTATCCAGCCTATCCGAACGCGAGACTGCATTCGCTTCGCTAGTCCTCGGCGACGCAAAATGGATTCACGACGAAGGCCGCATCGCCGTTCTTGGCAAACTCGCAGGAGCACTCTTCGAAAAACGCGACACCGCCTCTCTCGATCAGTTAGTAGAGCTCCTTCAACAAAGCGATTACAGCAACTGGAAAAGTAGCGCCTTTATCGCCGGACTCGCCCAAACAGCCGGACGCCCCGAGGCCCGACCAATCAAACTTGGCAAACGCCCTGAAGCCTTTTACGCATTTATCGATTCGCTTCCGAAAAACGCAGAGATCGACACCAAAGGCCTCGCCAAAACCTTCTCCTGGCCCGGCAAAGTCAGCGACAACCCACTCGACAATCTAAGCAAAAAACAGCTCGCTTTTGTCGAATCAGGCAAATCGATCTACGCTGCAACCTGCGTTGCTTGTCACCAACAAGACGGCAATGGAATGGCCGGCCTAGCACCATCGCTCAATGGTTCGTCATGGGTTACCGAATCAAAGCAACGACTAGCACTCATCGTCCAACACGGAATCAGCGGACCTATTACTGTCAAAGGCGAAGACTGGAATAGCGTCATGCCTGGTCACGGTGCAATGCCTCAGTTTCAAGGCGAAGGCCTTCCTCAAGTTCTGAGCTACATCCGAACCGCCTGGGGAAACAAAGCAGACATCGTATCGGATAAGGAAATACGCCCCACTATTGATTCCCACAAAGATCGATCCCTACCCTGGACCGCCGAAGAATTGAGCAATCTAAAGCTTAAGAAATAGTGCCGGCACTCGCGCCGCGCCGCAAAACCTTCAGTCTACCCAATAAGACTTCATGGAGCAGGCGAAGAAACGTTCGATATCTCGCAATCGCGAAACGAACTGGAAGCCCGCAAAGAAACCGAACGCCTCTCAAAATTCCCTTCGCTACCGATCCATGACCGTATAACCGGAATGACTCGTATTCGAGAAGCGGATTCACTCGATCAATCGGTAAAGAACAAATTCAAAACCGGAGCGACCACCAACGAAATCCCAGAACCGCCCCCTAAACTTAAACCCAAGGTGCACTACGACGGAATCACCCTGCAAGTCGACGTGCCGCCAACAGGATTCAATACAGGATTTGCTATTGCCATAATTTTAATCCGCCTCTTCGAAGCCTTTTTGATCAGCGTGTTCGCTATCCTATGTTCTGCGATTTCGACAGCGATTCTCCAGGAGCTATTCTCTTTCCAATATTCGCCCTTTTTTTCTCAGTATCCCTACATTCATCCTCGTCACCCTAATCGGGAACTCCTTTTTCGCCAAGCAATCCGCAATGATCAGCAATCAGTCGTTTCAGGTTACCCGAGGATGGCCCTTCAAGAAAACGGTCAATATTCCCGCACAGGAATTAAAGGAGTTGTTTATCTCGAAGAAGAAACGCAAAGGCTCGTCATCCAACACGGGATCGAAACGAGAGATTATAGCCATATCCGATTTCAAGCAGACTTCCTTCGGCAACGGCCTCAACAAGGAAGAGTTCAACTACCTGCTCGCATTGGCAAAAGGGATTATCGTTTCTTGATTTCGGTGCCGCCAATCGTGACTATACACTTGCGCTCGCCCGATGAGCCGCCGATAAATCCACGCTCTTGAGTAACGAAGCTTCACAGTCCAATTCCGCCGCGAAACCCCTTTCCCTGGGAGTCATTTTCCTGACAATCTTCATGGATCTGGTGGGATTCAGTATCATTTTCCCGCTTTTCCCGGCTATTCTAGAACATTACGGCCAAAGCGGAATTCTGCTCGGGCTCACCGAATCGCTCGACTCATTTTCAGAAGCAACCGGGGCCGGCGAACGGTTCACGCCAGTCCTCTTCGGCGGCATCCTCGGCTCGCTCTACTCCGTCCTCCAATTTTTCTTCGCTCCGATCTGGGGAAATCTATCCGACAAATTCGGCCGACGCCCTATTCTCATCACCACTACGCTCGGGGTTTTCGTCAGCTACCTAATTTGGGGATTCGCAGGCTCTTTCCTTCTACTCGTCATCGCCCGCTTCATCGGAGGCTGCATGAGCGGTAACATTTCCGTCGCCACCGCAGCGGTCGCCGACGTGACGACTAAAGCGAATCGCTCCAAAGGTATGGGTATGGTCGGAGCCGCATTTGGACTAGGTTTCATTATCGGCCCAGCGCTAGGGGGCTTTTGCAGTCAATACAATCTCCTCGAATCTCACCCGGAGTGGGAAGCCTACGGGATCAATCCATTTTCGGTTGTAGCATTCGTCTCCGCTGCTATCGCTCTTTTGAATTTCGTCTGGGTTAAACTCCGCTTCGCCGAGTGCTTGCCAGCGGAAAAGCGGGGCCAGGCTTCTTCTCGAAATCCAATTTCTCGCATCCGCGAAAAGCTTTCTCCCTCTATTGCTAAAACGAACTTGACCTACTTTGTCTTCATGTTCGCGTTCGCCGGAATGGAATTTACCCTCACGTTCTTAGGAGCCAACCGATTCGGATTCAATCCCACGCAAAACGCTTGGATGATGGTCTTCGTCGGGTTTATTCTAGTCCTCGTTCAAGGCGGACTAGTGCGCCGCCTGGCTCCCAAGCTCGGCGAGCGGCGCGTCGCAACTGCCGGCCTCGCTCTGGTCTCCATCGGACTTGTCATTTTAGGAATCGCTCCTTCGGTATCCATTCTCTACATAGGTCTCGGATTCATGGCATTCGGGATGGGGCTCTGCAGCCCAACCCTCACGTCCATGGTATCGCTTTTCGCATCGGAATCCGAACAAGGTAGGGCTCTAGGAGCTTTTCGCTCCATTGGATCACTGGCCAGAGCGATTGGTCCAATCCTAGCCAGTTTTGTTTTCTGGTGGTTTGGATCGACCTTCCTTTACATCGCCGGAGCAGCTATTACGGCGATCGCCGTTTATCTCTGCACTCGGATCCCGAATCCAGTCAAGCAGTAGCTCTCGCGTTTTGTCCGCGCTGATAGACTGATTGGCCTCAACGCGCTCCAATCAGCTCATCCGAAACCGCAAACAGCGGCCTGCGACCCTCATTAAAACGCACCCTACTTTCAACGACGGCGCAACGCGCAAGCGCCTGATCCGTCGTGGCCCGATTCCCAAGGAAGGCTAGTCGAACATTCCAGACGCTCGAACGCCTGCCCGGTAGCCGACGAAAGAAAACGATCGATCACTCCTTCGTTTTCGCCTCCATCGATGCTGCAGGTACTGTATAAAAGCAATCCCTGCTCGCCAACTAACGAAGCTGCTTTATCGAGCATTCGTTCCTGAAGCACCGTCAACTTCTCCCAGTCTTCTTTTACCGGGCGCCATTTAACGTCAGGTTTTCGCTGCATGACTCCCGTATTGGAACAAGGAGCATCGAGGAAAACCGCCTCGAATGAACCCGTCGATTTCACTTCCACCTCAAACAAATCGCCCGCCATAACGCGTATGCGTTTTGAACCAAACTTGGACATATTCGATTTTAACCGCTCTAAACGCGAGCCCGCCAAATCCAAAGCGACTATCTCACTCGCCGCATCGCCCAAGGTTTTATCCAAATACAGGCTCTTCCCACCCGGAGCAGCGCACATATCTAAAACGCGGCCCTTCTCGAAAAACTTCGCGAGCATCTCCGGAGCCAATCGAGCACCGGGATTCTGGATGTAAATCGTCGCCGCATCCAATTGCTCTTGAACCGCCGGCCACGCCTCATTCGTCAAATTCGAATAACGCTCCCACCTCGACGCCTCGCCGATCTCCAACGGAGCCCCCTCTTTAAAAGAAAACGCATAAAGATCAGGCTCTCTCTGGTTCCATTCAGCCATCCGCAAAGCTCCTTCGAAGCCGAACTCCTGCTCCCAACGATCGATCATCCACCTCGGATGACTGTAGCGAACCGCAATCGTCGCCGCATCCGTTGGTACCGTCGAAAGTCGTTCTGACATGCGAGTCGACACCTTCCGCAAGACCGCATTCGCCAAACCACGCTCGGATTTACTGTATTTTTTTCCTATACCGCGTACCGCGTGGTCGACAATCTGTGGCCCCTTCTCCGGATCCGTCATAATCTCGAAGGTCGCTACCAATAAAGCCGCTCTCAATCCCACTCGCGGACGCTTTTTGAGCCATTCGTCCAACCCTTCCTCTAAGAAAGTCCAATGCCGCACCGTTCCGTATAGCAAAAACTGGCACCGCCGTCGCGTTCCAGGGTCCATCACACTCGGCAAACGTTCCAGCAAATGCTGGAGACGGGCCGGTTTTTTAAGAAATCGGGACATTAGTTCAGCCGCCCAGCTCCAAGAAGAATCGCTCATTTCAAATGCTCAGGTTAGATTGTCTAAGAGTCGCTCGTTGACAACTCCTTAAAAACCCTCCTCTCTTAAACTTTTAGTCTCTTAACTTCAAATGAACGAAGAAGCCGTATTAGAACTCATTACGCGGAAACCCGAGTTGAAGCCTGCACAGGCAAAGCTCGAGTCAATGCAGCCCGGAAGCTACTGTATACACCAGAGCTGGGGGTTCGGCCAGATCAAGAAATACGATGATGCCAGCGCTAAGCTGATCATCGATTTCGAAGGCAAAGAAGGCCATCGCATGGATCCCGGCTTCTGCGTCGCGACGATGCAGGTGCTGCCTCCAGAGCATTTGCTTGCTCGTAAGGAGACGGAACCGGAAGCCATCGAGGCCATGGTCTCGAAACAGCAAGCAGACTTAGTCGTCGAATTGCTCAAACAATACCCAAATGGGGCTACGAGCGCGATCGAAGTAGAGAGCATTCTTACGCAAGTAATAGGTGACGTCGCCAAGTTCAAGAAATGGTGGACCGCAACGAAGAAAATTCTCGCCAAGGATCCACGCATAGCCGTACCGCCACGTAAAACCGGCATGTACGTACTACGGGAAGATCCCGTCAGTATAGAAGACGAATTGCTCGAAGAATATGCGCAGACGCAATCGGCCAAACGCCGCGTAGCGATCTCGGATAAACTCCTCGAAATCGTTCAGGAAAAACCTGAGATCAAAGAACAGCTCGCCGTTGTCCTTCACGGACTCGCTACCGCGGTCAAGGAGAGTAACCAATTGACTCCAGCCGAAAAGCTGAAGGGCGCTTGGGTTCGCAATGATTTAGCCACCATTCTCGAAGTCGATTTCACCGAATTCGAACCAGTGCTCAGCGATCTCGTAAGCGACGTCAAGGGACTGGACCTACTTCTCAAAGAATTGGCGACCAATCTTCAAACGCGAGCTCTCAAACTCATAAAAGAAGCGCACCCAGCCGATTGGAAGGACATCTCTTTCAGCCTCCTCAAGAGCAGCAGCGGAAAATTTACTACGGACACCGTCAACTTCTTGCTCGAAAACGGATTCGAAGAAGACATCCTCGAAACCTTCGAGCGTTGGCAGACCGAGCAGAACCTAAAGGAACCGGTTCTCCTTTGGATCGTTAAGAACCGCAACTCTCGCAAGTACGGTAATTTGGTTCGCCCAATGATCAGCCCCCGGCTCTTGAACGCGATTTTCTTCGCGATCGATTACGAAGCGCTGCAAATCGTAACCTCCCGCAGAATCCCGCTCGCGGATATTCTGAGCGAAGACAAGGAGCTGATTCCCGATTTGCTCGCAGAGGCCGATTCCGAAACAGCTCGCGACTTGGCTAACAACTTGCTTCTCAACCAAGGCTTCGAGGAATTGACCAAAAAATCTCTGCTCGCTCGCTTCATCAAGATTTTCCCGGCGGTGCAATCGCTACTGGAAACTGGCGAGGAAACGAGAGCCACTGCTCTCATCGTTTCCCGCGAAAGTTACGACAATGCAGTCGCCGAATACGACGATCTCGTATCCAAGCAGATTCCGGAAAACAGCAAGGCTATCGGCGTCGCCCGCGAGCATGGCGATTTGAAGGAAAATTCTGAATACAAGATGGCGAAACAAGACCAAGGTCTCTTGCTCGCTCGACGTAACAAGCTGGAAATGGACTTGCAGCGCTCGAAGATTTCGGACTTCAGCGAAATCGGTACCGAAAACGTTGGCATCGGCAGTATCGTCAAATTGCTCGACGAAAAGTCGAACAGGGAGATTACCTACACAATCCTTGGAGCCTGGGACAGCGAGCCCGACGCGCAGATCATTTCTTACAAAACGCCCCTCGGGAAAGCCATGCTTGGCAAAACTCCTGGCGAAGAAGTGGAACTGCATATCGAAGGCGTCGACAGCATGCTCAAGATCATATCGATCGAGCGTTACGTCGATGTCGTGGCCAGCAGCTAATCGCTATCCCGAGTAAAGTACTTTCAAACCGCGCCTCCTGGAAAGGTTGCGCGGTTTTTTTGGCTTCTTAATTAATCAATCTTCCTTCTTACTTTCAGCTTAATGAAACCCGCCTGGGATACGCTTAAGGTTCTCGCTGAACCAACGAGGCTTCGAATTCTCGCTCTACTTCGCCAAGAGGAACTTTCCGTTGCAGAACTGCAAGAAGCCCTCGAAATGTCGCAGTCGCGTATTTCATCGCAGCTCTCGGTTCTGCGGCAAGCCAACCTCGTTATTGACCGGCGCGACGGCAAAAAAAGCTTCTACTCCCTGCGTTCAAGCCTCGGTTCAAGCGAATCACAACTCATCGCAGCCGCCATCCAAGCCGTCGCTGATTCTGCCGAACTCCAAGAAGACACGAGGAACCTAGAACGCGTCATCCAAAAACGCCGCAAAGTTGCCGAAGAATATTTCGACCTCATCGCCGGCCGCCTTGGCAAAAACTATTGTCCCGGGCGCTCCTGGGAGGGAATCGGCCATATGCTGCTTCACCTCCTCCCCAGAGTAACGGTCGCTGACCTTGGTGCGGGCGAAGGCATGATCTCTCAGTTAATCGCAAGGCAAGCCGAACAAGTCTACTGCATTGACCGAGCGTCCAAAATGGTCGAAGTCGGCAAAAAGCTCGCCAAAGCCAATCAACTAGAAAATCTCGAATACCTGCTTGGCGACATCGAAGACGTGCCACTCGAAGACGAGACAGTTGACATCGCATTGCTCAGCCAAGCGCTACACCACGCCGACCATCCAGAGAAAGCGATCGACGAAGCGTTTAGAATTCTAAAGCCCAATGGCCGAATAGTAATCCTCGACCTAAAGGCCCATACCTTCGAAAAAGCCCGCGAACTCTACGCGGACACCTGGCTCGGATTCTCCGAAGGCAAGCTGCACTCATGGCTTAAAGATTCCGGTTTCGAAAACGTTTCCGTATCGATCGTTTCAAAAGAAAGACAAGAACCAGGTTTCGAAACGCTGCTCGCTACCGGAATTAAACGAGCGGCCAGCTGAGCTGACCTTCTCAATAAAACTCCGCCATGCGAGAGTTATAGAATTCAAGCAAGCGTTCGTAAGTTTTCGAACCATCAGGCTCAGACAAAGCTTCTTTAGCGAGCTCGCGAGCCTCCTCGATTCTCATGTTTTGCACCACGTACTTAACGTTGGGCAAAGCGCCGACAGTGACGCTCAACGTATCGATCCCCAAACCCACTAGCAGCGGAACCATCACCGGATCGCCCGCCATTTCGCCGCAAACGCTCACGCCCAGATCGCCACTTTTTGCCGCCTTCACGATCATATCCAAAGTGCGAAGCACCGCGGGATGCGTGGGTTCGTACAAGTGGGCCACTCGATCATTCAATCGATCGACCGCCATCATGTACTGAATCAAATCATTCGTGCCGATACTGAAAAACGAAGATCCCTCCACTAGGGTGTCGCAAGCAATCGCAGCGCTGGGGATTTCAATCATAGCCCCGGAAGTTATACCTTCATTGAAGGGGATTCCCTCTTCCCTCAATTCCGCTTTCGCCTGTTCAAGGAGATCATTCGCCTGCTCCAACTCGAAGGCTCCGCTGATCATGGGATACATGATACGAACATCTCCGTACGCACTCGCTCTCAGCAAACCCCTCAGCTGGGTTAGAAAAACATCCGTATGCCCGAGACAATACCGAATCGCTCGGTATCCGAGAAACGGATTCGATTCCTCCACCATATCGTACTCCGAAGACGAAGGCATCTTGTCTCCACCGAGATCCAATGTACGAATAACGACCGGCGCGCCGTCCATAGCCTCAACCGAATCGCGATAAGCTTGAAAATGCTCCTCTTCGGTAGGCAATGAATGAACATTCATGAACAAAAACTCCGTACGAAACAAACCGACCCCATCCGCTCCTAGCTCTACTGCCTTCTTCGCTTCCGCAGCCGATTCGATATTCGCCATCAACTGGACCTGGTAACCGTCTTGAGTCAGAGAAGCTTCTTTCGAAAGAACGAGCATCCTCTCTTCAATCGAAGTCCGTTCGTCCTTTAATTTTCCATACTTAAAAAGCGTGTCTGCACTCGGATTGACAATAACACGACCTTCGTATCCATCAACCAATACTACGTCTTCGGGCCGCACCTTTTGAGTAATATCTCCAAGGCCGACAACGGCAGGGATATTCATGGACCTCGCAACGATTACGGTATGACTCGTCTTACTGCCTGCATCCGTCACCAAACCGAGCAAATGCTCCTTGTTAACCGAGGCTGAATCTGACGGAGCAATATCGTGCGCTACTAAAACATGTTTCTCATCCGGACCCTCGACCCCTTCGAGCGATTGGCCAGTCAAGTTACTGAGCAACCGCCTCAAAACATCGCGAATATCACTCGCTCGTTCACGCAAATACTCATCGTCGATTTTCGCCAATGCCTCGATGAACCGATTCCCCACCGCCCACACCGAAGCTTCGATATTTTCGTGGGTCGCTTTCATTTCTCTAATCGATTCGTCAATCAGAGCATTGTCCTCAAGGACCAACAAATGAGCGTCGAAAATCCTCGCCTCGTCTTCTCCAAGGCTCTCTCGGATCGCCTCCTGGATATCCTGAATTTGCTTACGGGTCTCGACCAAAGCGTTTTCGAAACGAGATACCTCGCCCTTCATCTGCTCTTCATCAACTTTGTACTTAGGAACGAATATTGCCTTCTCGCGAATAAGAGACACCGAGCCATGGGCGATACCCGGCGATGCCGCTATCCCTACGTACTGATGTTCTTCAGAAGAATTCGAATCCATAAATTCGAGAGTAATACTTTAAGCCAGGATGGATGGAGACGCAGAAAACCGCCTCTATTCGTCGCCCGCTTCAAGATGAAAGCCCATCCAGTTCCGTCAATCAAATATCCCATATTCGAGCGGCCTCAAAAAAGGCGGATTGCCCCCATTTATCGGAAATGATCGATCTAATCCGTGCAATTGCGGACCCATCGCAAAAAGCAAAACAACTACTTCCGCTACCCGACATGAGACAGGTCGCCCCAGTTTCCTTCCTAATACATTCCAACAACAAAGGAATACTCGGATATTTTCGCCCGATAATTTCATCAAAACTATTCATCAATAGCGATTCCAAGGGACGCTCTCCCCGTTTCCATTCAGCCAGTTCGGCCTCCGCTTCGGACTCGTTCGCGTAAAATTGCGGCGACGCAGCCAAACTCCCATAAGCCCAGGCCGTCGAAATCCCAAAACCGGGATTAAACAAAACGACTAATTTTCCAGCAATCCTTCCAATCACCTTGTCACCCAATCGCTCGATCACTTCGCCGCGACCACGCATAATCAACGGCTCCGGACGCAAGAAAAGCGGGCAATCCGATCCCAACTCGGTCGCAATACTCGTAAGCGCTTCAAAATCATCTACATCGAACAGTTTAGCCAATCCACTCAAAACCGCCGAACCGTTACTACTGCCGCCGCCCAGTCCTGCGCCTATCGGAATTCGCTTCTCTATCCGAATTTCAATCGACGCCTCGATTCCAAATCGCTTCAAAAACCGATCCGCCGCCCGCCATGCAATATTGGATTCGTCCACCGGCAAGGACGCATTGTTCGTCGTCAAAACGATACTCGAGCCACCCGATAGCGCCCGAACAGACACTTGATCTCCAAATGACACGGGAGCCACAAGACTCGTCAAACCATGAAACCCATCCGACCGCTTGCCCGTAATCGCCAGTGTCAGATTGATTTTCGCCGGACTGAAGATTTCGGTTTCCATCATGTCTCCCAATGCAAAAGCCAACGCTGGTCTCCGGCTTCGATACCGCAAGCCCACAATTTTAGGGAAAATCGAAGACTCAACTCCCCGCATTCCAAAACAGATCCGAATTACACGCCGTTTGCCTTTGCCAGCAGCAGCAAAACCCTAACAATATCTCCATTAATTATGGCTACATCGCTAGAAATCTCAAAAAACTGCCAGCTCATCCTGGCCCTGGATATCGAAGATCGGACTCAAGCGATCGAACTCGTCAAACAGTCGGGCGGCGAACTGGAATGGGTCAAAATTGGACTTCAAATGTTTACCCACTACGGACCCGACTACGTCCGTGAAATAGCCGATCTCGGCAAACGTATCTTCCTGGATCTAAAGCTTCACGACATTCCTAACACTGTAGCCAAAGCGATCGCGTCCGTGAGCAACTTGCCTATCGACATGCTCACAATCCACACCTGCGGAGGCCGTGAGATGATGGAATGGGCCGTCAAAGCGCAGCAAGACAACAAACCCGATCTCCAACTTCTTGGCGTTACGGTTCTCACCTCGATGGACGACGACGCACTCGCAGGAATCGGCGTCAATCGAAGCACCGCCGAACAAGTAATTGCCCTCACCGCGCTCGCCAACGAAGCTGGCATGAGCGGACTCGTCTGCTCTCCCCACGAAGCCGCCAGCGTTAAAGCTGCCCACGGCGACCAATTCCAACTCGTAACACCTGGCATCCGGCCCACAGCAACCAACGCAGGAGACCAAAAACGCATCATGACTCCTCAACTAGCGGCCGATCAGGGAGCCGACTATATCGTCGTCGGACGACCGATTTACCAAGCAAGCAATCCCGCAGCCGTAGTAGCTGCCATTCGCAGCGACCTCGGATAAAGACGCAAACCGATTTCACGATAAACTAACCGCATCGTCGCTTTCATGAGATCTCCCTCGCCGTTCGCCACTGCCATTCTCCTCGCTGGAGGATCGGGAACGCGCATGGCAGACCTCGCGAAAGACAAAGTTCTCCTCCCGATACACGGCAAGCCAACGCTTCAATACTCAATCGAAGCCTTCGCCGAATCCGATGCAGTCGATTCCCTCGTTATCGTCCATCGAGACGAGCCGCAACGCCACGCGATCGAATCCTTCCTTCCTTCGGACAAATTCTCCAATATCATTTGGGCCCAAGGTGGCGACGAACGACAAGACTCCGTTTGGGCCGGCCTTTCCGCTGCCCCCGCTAATAATGAAGTCGTCTTGATCCACGACGGAGCTCGACCGCTAATCACACCGAAAACGATCAACGCAGTCGCTCAAGCCGCAAGAGACAGCCAAGTGGCCTGCGTAGCCAAACGAACGAACGACACGATCAAGCATGCTTCGCCCTCGGGCAATGGATACATCCTCAAAACCCTAGACCGTTCGAACATCTGGTCCATGGAAACCCCGCAAGCCTTCAAGTTTTCGCTAATCGAAGCCGCCTACAAAACGATTATCGCAAATAGGCAATCCATCAGCGACGATCTTTCAGCCATCGAAAACAACGAAATACCCGTAATTTTAATTGAGAACGAACGCCCCAATCCTAAACTCACTAATCCGCAGGACATCGCCTACGTAGAATTTCTTCTCAAGGACTGCACGTCCTAACCATTCGAATTTTTATTCTACAAAAATAATGAACATCCGCATCGGCCAAGGCTACGACATCCATTGCTTCAAAGAAGAACGCCCGATGGTTCTCGGAGGCGTAAGCTTCGACACGCCCTACGGTCTAGACGGCCACTCCGATGCCGACGTGCTCACGCACGCGATTTGCGATGCTCTGCTGGGAGCTGCTGGACTACCGGATATCGGTCATTATTTCCCCAATACCGATCCGAAATACAAAAATATTGACTCGCAAGAGCTACTCAAAGAAGTGGTCCAAGCAATCCGAAACGAAGGCTACGACATCGGCAATATCGACGCCTCGCTCATTGCCGAAAAACCAAAAATTGGCCCGAGGATCGATGAAATGAAAGCCGTTCTTGCTCAAAGCGCCGGCATCGAAACCAATCAAATCGGAATCAAAGCCACCACCAACGAGGGTCTCGGTTCCCTAGGCCGAGGCGAGGGGGCCGCAGCCCATGCGACCGCTTTGCTCGCTAAGATTCAGCAATGAACTCAAGATCCGATTTCAAAGCGATCGCCCTTCTACTGACCGTAGCAGTCTTCTTCGGCTGTTCCAATAGTAACGAACACCAAACTTCGAATACACTTCGAATCGGAAATGGATCCGAGCCGAACTCGCTTGATCCGCATATAGCGACAACTGTGGCCGAAGCTCACATATTGAACGCGTTATTCGAAGGTCTGATCGCTACTTCGCCAGACAATGACGAGGACATCCTTCCCGGCGTTGCATCGAATTGGAAAACGAACGACACGTATACGCGCTTCACGTTCACCCTCCGATCCAATGCTCAATGGTCTGACGGAACACCGGTTGTTTCTCAAAACTTCCTCGACGCCTACGAACGCTTGCTAAATCCGAAATTAGGAGCCGCCAACGCGTCTTTTCTCTACGATCTCAGGAACGCAAAAGCTTACAACGAAGGCTCGCTCACTGATTTCACAAAGGTAGGCACCGAAGCTCCCGACCCACAAACGCTGATTCTTACCCTCGAAAATCCGACGCTCTATTTTCTCCAGAAATTAAAACACTGGTCCTGGAGACCAATCCACCGCCCAAGTATTGAAGCCTTTGGAGGGTTCCATAACATTGCTAACAATTGGGCGACTCGCTCTCAAATCATTTCAAACGGACCCTATATCCTCGAAAGTTGGAGGCGGAACGAGCGCATTCAACTGATTAAAAACCCCCATTACTGGGACACCGATTCCGTATCCATTAGCTCGATTCATTTTTACCCATTTGAGAACGCTCAAACTGAATTTCGTGCATTCCAATCAGGTCAACTTGATATCACTGAAGAAATTCCGAGCGAACAAATGGGCCGCAATCTGGAAAACGAGCGTAAAGACCCCGCTTTGGCGACAACCTATCTGTTGCTGAACAACGAATCGCCTCGCCTCGCCGATATCCGCCTACGGCGAGCCCTCAGCCAAGCAATCGATCGTAAACTCCTAATCCGAGCCATCGAAAAATCAGGACTACCAGCAACGAGCTTTACCCCCGAGGCCATGCCTGACTACCAAGCAGAGAACTTCGAGATCAGCGATCAGCTCGAAACCTTCGCCCTGAAAGAACCGCTGATTTTTTTGGTCTCAACCCGCGAATCTTCGATAGCCCTCGCCGAAGCCATGCAAGACATGTGGCAACGAAAGCTCGGTATCAAAATCCGGATCCAAAATATGGAGTTCAAATCCCTCCTAGCGCGACTAGACGCGGGCGACTACGATCTTAGCTACCTCGCATGGCATGGGGACTACATAGATCCAATGGCTTTCCTAGGAATATGGGCAAGCGACAGCCATTTCAATCGCGCACGCTGGGAGAACTCGAGATTCGATGCTCTCCTTAGCGCCTCCACGAAAACCGCTAACCAAGCAGACCGATTCGCGAAACTCGCCGAAGCCGAAGCTCTACTAGGAAAGGAATTGCCCATTATTCCCATTTTTTGGAAAACAAAAGACTATCTAATCAGTCCCAAGGTAGAGCAATGGCCTGCTTCCCTAATAGACTCCCGCTCTTACAAGCACATCAAATTATCGCCATGAAAACAGTAAAACCAACCCTCAGTCTCTTACTATTTCTCCTAAGCCCCTGCCTGTTCGCGACTCCCGCTGACGATGCGATAAAGAAAGGTATTCTCCTTCTTGGCAACGGTAGCGAACCGCACAGCCTCGACCCGCACATTAATTCATCGATGAACGGTCACCACGTCATCATGAGTTTGATTGAAGGCCTCATTGCTCCGCATCCCACCGATGACAGCCTACCACATCCAGGAATTGCCTACAAATGGGAGAACGAGAAAAACACGGTTTGGACCTTCCACCTTCGAGAAACTCATTGGACCAATGGCGAACCAGTAACCGCCCACGACTTCATCTACGGGTTCAAGCGAATTCTTTCGCCCCGACTCGGCTCCCAATACGCGGAAATGCTATTTTCGATGAAAAACGCGAAAGCCTTCAATGAAGGAGAGATCACGGATTTCGCCAAGGTCGGCGCCAGAGCTCTAAACGACCATACGCTACAGATCACTCTCAAGGATCCAATCCCCTATTTCTACAACATCATCAAACACACCTCTTGGTTTCCCGTCAACCGACGGACGGTCGAAAAATATGGAGAGATGGACGATCCATCTAACAATTGGATACGAGAAGAATATGTAGGAAACGGCCCTTTCAAACTCAAGAATTGGCAAATGAACCAAATCATAGAGGTCGAAAAGAATCCCGGTTACTGGGACTCAGATTCCATAAAGCTAAATGGCATCAAATTCTTCCCAATTGTGAGCGAGAATACAGAAAACCAAATGTTCGACGCAGGCGGCCTTCACCTCACTTACCAAGTACCAGCAGACCTCGTACCAGTATACCTCGAGAGAAATGAGCCAACGCTGAGAATCGATCCCTATCTGGGAACCTACTACTACGTCTTAAACGTCACTGTCCCGCCATTGAACGATCCTAATGTTCGTAAAGCTCTCAGCCTCGCAATTAACCGCAAATCCCTTGTTCGACGCGTAACTCAGCGAGGCGAACTCCCGGCAACGAGCTTTACTCCTCCTGGAATATCAGGTTATGTGCCCGAGCCGATGGAAACGTTCAATCCTAAACGAGCTCGCGAATTGTTGGCCGAAGCTGGATATCCAGAAGGCAAGGGATTCCCCAAATTTACGCTTCTATTCAACACGCTCGAACGCCACAAAGCGATAGCCGAAGCTATCCAGCAAATGTGGAATCAAATACTTGGAATAGATATTGAAATCCGAAATCAAGAATGGAAAGTCTTCATCGATACTGTAGCTGCAGGTGACTACCAGATTGCAAGGAAAGGCTGGATTGGAGACTACATGTACCCAGACACTTTTCTGCGAATATTGAAGTCTGACAGCGGCCAAAACGATCCAATGTATTTTAACCCCGAATACGACTCGCTAGTAGACAGTTCCTACATGGAAAACGACGATCGAAAACGACTTGATATTCTTGCCAAAGCCGAATCGATCATCCTCGATGAATTACCAATCATCCCCATCTACTACTACGTTAAAGATCATCGCATCGATTTACGAGTCAAAGGTTGGCATCCAACCCCAATGGACGTTCGGAACTACAAAAACGTCTACTTCGAATAGGTGAACTCACAAAAAACGCCCCTTCGAACGCAACGAATTCGAATATGTTGAGATTCATCCTCATTCGCTTAGGTCAAGCCATCCCTATCCTGCTGGCCATATACACGATTACCTTCTTCATGGTGAGGGCTGCTCCAGGCGGACCCTTCAGCCAGGAACGGAAAGTCGCTCCTCATATCCTCGAACAGCAAATGGAGTATTACGGGTTCAACGACCCCACCTATATCCAATATTTCAGGACGCTATGGCAACATATCTCCTTCGATTTCCCACCGTTAACCAGCTATCCAGGACTCACGTCGAAGGACATTATTCAAGACACGTTTCCCGTTTCCCTTGAACTTGGTCTACTTGCAATGTTCGTCTCGCTTGCGATTGGATTACCGGTAGGTATTCTGGCCTCGGCAAAAAAAAATTCGCTGCTCGACTACGCTCCGATGAGTTTCTCCATGATTGGCATTTGCCTCCCGACTTTTGTCATTGGCCCCCTTCTGGCTCTTTTATTTGGCGTCTGGCTGGGCTGGCTCAATATTTCAGGCTGGTTCTCGTGGTCAGATCGAATTTTACCAGCCCTCACGTTGGGACTATTCTATGCAGCTTATATCGCCAGACTTACTAGAGGAGGTATGCTCGAGGCACTAAACATGGATTACATTCGATCGGCCCGTGCAAAAGGTGCTTCCGAGACCACAGTCGTGCTCGTGCACGCGCTACGAGGTGGCATAATGCCCGTAATCTCTTTTTTCGGTCCAGCGTTGGCCGGCCTTATTAGCGGTTCGTTCGTAGTGGAAACCATTTTCCAAGTACCAGGTCTCGGAAGGCACTTCATCCAAGCTGCCCTTAGCCGAGATCATTCGCTGATTCTCTCGACTGTTCTATTTTACGCAGCTCTCATAATTATCGCCAATATGATTGTCGATATCGTCCAGGTTATGTTAAACCCAAAACTTCGATACGGATGAGCACACCCATACTCCCCTCAACCGAGGCTCACCCTCGATCTCCCTGGAAAGATGCTTGGCGAAAGCTCAGCAAGAATCGTTTGGCAATGTTCGGCCTCGGAATATTCAGTGTCATGGTATTACTCTGCTATGCGAGCCCACTTTTCTACCCGCACTCTCCCACTTTCCAAACATTGTCGTTCGGCGCGACACCTCCACTCACAATGGCCATAGAGGTGCGCTACGACCCAGAAGCAATTGAGCCTGACGAAATAATTACCCCAAAAGAATTCTCGGATCTCTATGCCGAAAAACCCGAAAGCGATGTCACTCGTATAAGCTCGGGTGAAACGCTTGATATTAGCGGAATAATCTTTCGAAAATCTCCAATAATCCACCTTTTGGGTACAGACGGTCACGGACGCGATCTTCTGGCGAGAATATTCCAAGGCGGTCGTATTTCATTAGGCGTCGGTTTTCTAGCCACTTTCGTTTCTCTCCTAATCGGTGTACTTTACGGTTCCATTTCAGGCTATCTGGGGGGCAAAATAGATGCATTCATGATGAGACTTGTAGACATCCTCTACGCTCTTCCTTTCCTGATTCTTGTCATTCTACTCATGGTCGTTTTCGAAGGTTCCGACCACCAACTACTACTAATATTTATGGCTATTGGAGCGGTGGAATGGCTCACAATGGCTCGTATCGTTCGAGGGCAAGTCGTTAACCTAAAGAGCCAAGAATTCATTGAAGCCGCAAAAGCCACTGGAGTTCGGACGAGCGTAATCATACTACGTCATTTAGCTCCGAATATCCTCGGTCCTGTCATCGTCTACGCGACTTTACTCATTCCTGCCGTCATGCTTCTAGAATCGACGTTGAGCTTTCTCGGCCTTGGCGTTCAACCTCCCAACGCCTCCTGGGGCACCCTTATAAAGGAAGGTGCCGAGAAAATGATGGTTTTCCCCTCGCTCCTTATGATCCCAGCTTTTTTCTTTTCTCTCACGCTTTTCGCCATGAATTTCCTAGGCGATGGACTGAGGGACGCACTTGACGTGAAATCATCAAAAGATTGAATCCATACTGTCAAACGTCAGTCTGATCCCGACTATGCTGAACGACCTAAAGCTCTTCCTGGAATTACTTCGCCCTTACAAACGGCGCGTTCGTTTCGCGCTTTTCATCGGAGCAATCGCTGGCCTGTGCACCGGAGCCGGCATAACCTTAGGCGCGAAAAAGCTTTTCGGAATCGTCCTCAATGGAACGCATGACCGTGACCTCAGCGAGGTCATTATTATAGCGAGTATTTTTCCTCTCCTATTCTTGACTATTGGAGTCTGCACTTTCCTGAGCACCTATCACCTGAATTTCGCCGGACTCGCCGTTATTCGCGACTTAAGGAGAGACCTATTCGCACACATCCAACGACTTCCGATAGCCTTTTTCCAAACGAAGAAAACTGGCGACCTAATCGCTCGCCTGACATCAGACACGCAAGCGATGCAATACGCGCTCACCATAACAGGTCGAGACCTCGCAATTGCTCCGCTCACGTTTTTAGGCGCCGTTGCAATGCTCGCCTACGAAGGTTGGGAAAACAATGGCGTCGTCTACGTCTACTGCAGTATCGCTCTCCTTCCACTTGTCATTTTCCCAGTTAGAAAACTCACCAAAAAACTCGGCGAGAAAGCAAAAGCCCAACAAGAAGAACTTTCTAATGTAACCAGTGACCTTACGCAAAATATTGGCGCAGCGAAAGAGGTGCGCGCCTTCAATCTTCAAGGTCGAGAGAATGCTCGTTTTTCGGACAAAGTAAGCGAACTCTTCCGTTCGCAAATGAAAGTAGTCAAGTACACCTTTGCACTTTCTCCGATTGTTGAAATCATTTCCTCGATCGGTCTTGGGGCAGCTTTTGTTATCGGCTATCATCAAGGCATACCGGGAGAAATATTTATCGCCATTTTTGCCGCTCTCTACTTCAGCTACTCGCCAATAAAGCGGATCAGCTATTTAGCCGGCGAGCTCAAAAAAGGATCCGAATCGCTCAAACGCATTCAAGAGATCACCTTGGAGCCAATTCAAATCGAAGAACCCTCCAATCCCGTAACCATAGAATCGATACAAGGAAAAATCGAATTTAAAAACGTCTCTTTTTCATACGGTGACGCGATAGCTCTCGAAAACGTTTCCGCGACCATCGAACCCGGATGCGTATGCGCTTTAGTCGGACCGAGCGGCGCAGGCAAAAGCACATTCGCCAACCTCGTTCCACGCTTCTACGACGTTAATAGCGGCACTGTATCTATTGACGGATACAATCTGCGAAACCTCCGAACGAACGACCTACGCCAACACATAGCAGTCGTTTCGCAAGACCCCGTGCTCTTTGACGATACGATCGCCGAAAATATCCGACTCGGAAGGCAAGATGCTACCAAACAGGAAGTTATAGAGGCGGCACGGCAAGCATTTGCAGATGAATTCATAAAGGACCAACCTGACGGATACAATACGATCGTAGGCGAACGCGGAACTCGTTTATCCGGCGGACAAAAGCAACGCATCGCGATCGCTCGCGCTTTCTTGAGAAATGCGCCTATCCTCGTCCTCGACGAAGCCACCTCGGCATTGGATTCCGAAAGCGAAAAGAAAATCCAGCAAGCCCTCGACCAACTCGTAGTTGGCAAGACAGTTCTCATTATTGCGCACAGATTCAGCACGATTAGGAACGCCCGAAAAATCATCGTCTTCAAGGACGGTGAAATCGACGACGAAGGTTCGCATACAGAACTATACGATCGCTGCAAATTGTATCGAAATCTCTATGATCAACAGGTGAATTAGAACACTCGAACCGATTAATTAATCTCCAAATATCTATAAACGGAAATTACGTTCGAGAACCAAAAAGCCCCAACAGGATTTAAATGTATCAATATTTGAATTTAATATTTGAATACGAATTATAAACCCTCACTAATTCTAGTGCTTCACGCTCTATAGTAAATGATTCTTCAATACGCTTCCGACTTGAAAGGCTCATAGATTGCAACAACAGCGGATCCCCTGCCATCCGAGAGAAAGCCGATGCTATTTGAGATGAATTCGAGCAATCCACAATAACTCCGTCTATTCCATCCCGGACCACTAATTCAAATCCTCCAGTTCGGCTAGCGATCGCAGGCGTTCCGGAACTCATTGCCTCTAAACAGGTTAAACCAAACCCCTCTACCCGAGAAACGGATGCCACGATAGACATCGCTCCATAGAGTGCCGGCAATTTCTCAAAATCGACCTCACCCAACCATAAAAATCGTTTCTCTAGTCCACCGGCCTTTATTTTCGCTTTTTGGTCTCGAACAAAACCCTCGAATTTGGGTGTAACCTTGCCAACGATCACCGCCGTATATTCAGGGAACCGGGGCAACGATTCAATCATCGCATCTACAAACAAATCGACGCCTTTTTGAGGACGAATTCGTCCAAATATCCCAATACCCTTTTCGCCAACAAGCCCCAATCGGCTCCACGCAACTTGCTTATTGCTTTCGCAAGGATATCGATCAATTCGAATACCATGCGGAATTACAAAATCCGCCGGCTTTTCCAAATATCGGCCGGCTCTATTGGAGGTCGTTATAACCGCATCCATATAACGAATTAAGGTTCGCGTGTATTTGCTGTGATTTCGTTGAGCAGTCGAAGTAAAGAGAAGCTTTAATCGACGACCGAAAACATACTTCAGAATAATCCCACAAAGCATTTCTACATTTCGTCTAGCATGGAAAACTCTGTGTCGATCATCTGAAAGAGGCGTTTTCGTTATCCGCAATAATCTCCAGAACCCGATAACCGGATACTTGTTTGAGTCCACATGAACGCCTCCCCACACAGCCAAGTCGATCAACCGAATTTGTTGAGACAGAGTCTGCAGCATCGTAGAAGTAACGCCAGAAAACCGCCTCCCTAGATTCGGTATAATGACAATCGATTCCTTACTTGAAAAGTCTGCCTGATTCATGGGCCGGATGAAATGATGAGTTTTCCATTACGATTTTCAAGCATCATTCCATCGTTCGGAAATCGAACGCAAAAACGCGTAAACTCCATAAACAAAAGGGGCCCGGCTCTCCTTTCGGAAAACCGGGCCATAATCTGGCAATAACCTACTCTCACAAGACATTGCGTCTCACTACCATCGGCGGCTGAAGGTTTCACGGCCGTGTTCGGGATGGGAACGGGTGGGGCACTTCGCCTATGATCACCAAAAGTCTAAATGAGGCTTCTTCTTGCGTCTTGCCAGAGCAACGCATGCCTTCATTGGTGTAGAAGTTTAAGTTAAAAATCTTTTCTTATAATTCAGAAAGTAATACAAGCGCCCAGAACGTAGAATATCACAACTAAATCTATCGAGTAATTAGTACTGGTTAGCTCAATACGTTACCGCACTTACACATCCAGCCTATCAACGTGGTAGTCTTCCACGACTCTCAAGGGAAAATTTATCTTGGGATTGGCTTGGCGCTTAGATGCTTTCAGCGCTTATCCATTCCGGACTTAGCTACCCGGCGATACCGTTGACACGATAACCGGAACACCAGCGGTCCGTCATTCTCGGTCCTCTCGTACTGAAGAATGAACCCCTCAATTTTCCTACGCCCACAGCGGATAGAGGACCGAACTGTCTCACGACGT
>Ga0233432_10000261_pt1:0-17500 | contig 49997 bp, 37 predicted proteins | sample SI_122_August201_6_FD_179870 | JGI IMG/M metagenome (GOLD analysis project Ga0233432, IMG submission 179870) | Seawater microbial communities from Saanich Inlet, British Columbia, Canada - SI_122_August2016_10_MG | ecosystem: Environmental > Aquatic > Marine > Inlet | place: Canada... | reverse complement strand
CGTCTTGATAAAGAACGGAAGGATCGGAAGCTGCCACATCGAAAACCGAAAGCAAGTGTTTTTTAAAAAATCTTTCGATAGTCTAGAAACTGACCTAAATCCCTACTAGCGGGCCTCTGGAAAAGAACAAAGAAGCACGGAAACTGGCTAAACCTATCAGACGATCAAGATCTATTTAAAAAAGAAATGCTCTAATTCCGCATTTCCACTAGAGACCTACTCAGAACATCGCTCCAATCCTCTGTAGGGGTAGGCACGCCGAACTAACAAATGGCTTGTAAAGCGACTCACGGCCAAATTTTGCCAGACTTCAAAAGAGCAATCAAACCGATTTCGTTCGAAACCTTCGAAACGCCCTTTCACCGATCTTTTCACGGTCTTAACGACTCTTTCTCGTCGAAAACATCCTCACTTTCTCTGAAATCAAACTTATGACCCGAGAAAACTTCCTCTACTATATAATAGAACAAATCTTCTATCCTATCAGAGCCCTATACCAAGATCGAAATCGCAGGCCCCTTCAAAGACGGACACGAACCACCTCCAGAATCATAGCAAAACTAAATCTTTTACCATACTCTGCCTTCTAAACCCTCATCCATCACGAGCAAAACCCATTTTTCGCCAAAATTCCTGTACTCGAATAGCAAACTCTTAGAATCGATGGCATTCCGCGCTCGCCAAATCCCGATAAATCAACAATTTCGCAACAATCGCTTTTAAAAATGGACTTTGCAGCAACCGTAAAACCCTGTACGAAGCGTCCTCTCTAAAAATTACAACCTAAACTCCCACAGAGCTTTGGACATAAAAGAAATCAAACAAATCGTCGACCTAATGAAAAAATCCGACTTATCGGAATTCGCGGTCGAAGAAGAAAATTTCAAGTTGAAGATTAAGCGCGAGACCGGCACGGAAGCCCAAGCGCAGATCGTCACCTACGCACCAGCAACACAGGTTGCTCCAGTCGCCGCTCCGGCGCCAGCGCCACCTGCAACGGAAGACAAAGCCGGGGTATTCATAACGTCTCCTATGGTAGGGACATTCTACAGCTCTCCATCCCCAGAAAATCCTCCGTATACAAAAAGTGGCGATCAGGTTTCTTCTGACACGATCGTATGCATCATCGAAGCCATGAAAATAATGAATGAAATTCAGGCTGAGCAAAGCGGTACGATCGCCGAAATTCTCGTAGAGAACGGTCAACCCGTAGAATACGGACAACGCCTGTATCGTCTAAGCTAACCCCTTCCGATTAGCTTCAATTTTCGTACAAAACTGGCAGCCGAACCGAACGAGCTACCAAGCTATTAAACGACTCTCCCTCATGCAGAAAGTACTAATCGCCAATAGAGGCGAAATCGCCCTGCGCATTGTTCGGGCTTGCCGCGAATTAGGCATCAAAACGCTCGCAGTATATTCAGAAGCCGATGTCGAATCCCTTCACGTCCAACTAGCCGACGAAGCCATCTGCATAGGTGGCCCTCAAAGCTCCGAGAGCTACCTCAGAGCCGATCGAATCATAAGCGCCGCAGAAATAGCGGACGTCGATGCTATCCACCCTGGATATGGATTCCTTTCCGAAAACGCGGATTTCGCCGAACAATGCGAGTCCTGCAATATTAAGTTCATCGGTCCCCCCTCAGCTGCCATCCGAAAAATGGGTGACAAAGCAGTTGCAAAGAAAACCGTTCGAGAGGCTGGAGTTCCAGTCGTAGAGGGAAGCAAAGGAACAATCCCCACCGAAGACGAAGCCGTCAAAATAGCCTCGAGCATTGGCTACCCTGTAATAATAAAAGCGGTCGCTGGCGGTGGCGGACGCGGAATGCGTGTCGCACACAATGACGTATCGCTTCGCAAAGAATTTCACGTCGCACGTAACGAAGCCGAAAAATCTTTTGGCAACGGCGAAGTCTACATTGAAAAATTCATCGAAGACCCGCGACACATTGAGTTCCAAGTTCTCGCTGACCAGCAAGGCAACGTCGTCCACCTCGGCGAACGCGATTGCTCCGTCCAACGACGCCACCAAAAACTGATCGAAGAAGCTCCTTCTCCGTTTCTAGACGAAGAATTACGTCAACGAATGGGCGAGGCAGCGGTAAACGCAACATCCGCCGCCAACTATGAAGGAGCTGGCACCATCGAATTTCTCGTCGATAAAAACGGCGACTTCTTTTTCTTGGAAATGAACACACGCATCCAAGTCGAACACCCCGTCACCGAAGAGGCCACAGGCATCGATCTCATCAAGCAGCAGATTCTTATAGCGAGCGGCGAACCTCTCGGCTTTAGCCAAGACGAAGTTCAAATCAACTATCACGCGATCGAATGCCGCATTAACGCCGAAGACCCAGCGCGAAACTTCATGCCTAGCCCTGGCTGCATCGATCTTTATTACGCTCCAGGCGGACACGGCGTACGCGTCGATTCGCACGCCTATGGCGGATACATAATCCCACCTTACTACGATAGCATGATCGGCAAGCTAATCACCTATGGGCGCACTCGCGAGGTCGCGATCGATCGCATGTATCGAGCGTTAAACGAATACATCATAAGAGGAGTTAAAACAACCATCCCCCTTCAAAAAGCGATTATCAGCGATCCCAAATTCCAATCGGGCGACGTAACCACCTCATTCATGGAGGAATTCATGAAACGCAAACACGACTTCGAATAGAGCCGCCAAAAAACGCCCCAAAGCATTGTTTTTCAATAAATCGCCTCTTCGCTTGAAACAAACCCGTTCTCAGGTGAATCTCACAGTTACCAGCTCTACATTCTAAACGCACAATTCTTAAATCAATTCAGCTATGGACTCTCAGGAAAGCACCATCGAAACAGGAGACGACCAAGAAGGCTCTCTCGGACAAATCAAAGTTAACCATACGGTCGTATCTACAATCGTTAAGATGGCTGCGATCAATGTCACCGGAGTTTTGGCAGTAGGAGGTAACTTCGTCGAAAATTTTATCGCCCAGATTTCTAGCAAAGAATCCGACAAAGGCGTACGCGTTTCCGAGGACGAAGCAGGCAACTATCAGATCGAAATCCGCGTTTTCATGGAATACGGAGTAGAACTAGCCAAAACCGCAGAGACCCTACAGATGATTGTCGCCAAACAGGTCACAAACATGACCGGTAAACCCGTCGCCAACGTGGACGTAATAATCGAAGGCGTTAAAATGGCCGACGAAATAGGAGAGGAAGATTCCCAAAGCTCAGAATAACGAATCGATTCCTAAACGGACATGACCGAACTCGTTCAACGAGCCAGCGAAATCCTGGATCAACTCCCCCTCTACGCGATTATCGGCATCTTTGCCGTATTCGTGCTTATCCTGATTGGACTCGGGCGTTTACTAAAAAAACCGCCATCACGACTAACCGCATTCTCAAGTGAAGCCGGATCGGTTTTGGTATCGAAAAAAGCCCTTCAAGAGCTCATTCGCCAAGTCTGCCTGCGGGACGATTCCGTAGAGGCATCCCGTCCAACCGTTAAAATCAATGGGGCGAAGATCTATACCAACGTCGATCTTCGACTAGCTTCACCCACCAACCTCAGAGAAACCAGCGAACGCCTTCAAACGCGCATTTCCGAGCTCCTCCAAAAATCGCTCAACTTCGATCAAATTGGACATATCGAGATAATGGTCACCAGCTTCGGTAAAAACGACGTCGACGAAGTTCCAATCGCCGAACCCGCCAGCTCTACTCTTCAAGCAAAAGATATCTCGCTCCCGAGCGAGGAAAAATAGCACGCCAGCCTTTTACAACGCAGCCCCAATGCATATAGTGAACGGCTCACCCTTTTTGCCAATAGAAGCAGAGCCGTAGCGAGAAGGCGAACGAGTTTCAAAACGGAATAGCAATTCCTCCACTCTTTCTCTCGATGGCAAAAGTCGACAATCACCCCCGCAACCTACCACCTCTTTTTATAAGAATCTACCTCCTCGGAATTGGCTATTTCGTCTTTCAATTCATTTCGCTAAATCACCCTACTGCCGGCTTCGCCTGGCTACCAAGGTACGGCACGGAATTTCACGAATCAAAAACCAAGGAATTCAAGAAGACGAACCATATCGTAACCTCCAAGTACGGCTACGATGGACAATTCTATTCCCAAATAGCGCTTTCGCCAACTCTCCGCCAGGACGGTATCGAAGACGCCTTAGACGTTTTCAATTACAGAGCACGCCGTATCCTATTCTCCTGGACGGCCTACGCCTTCGGTCTCGGCCGACCCGATTGGGCTTTACAAGCATACAGCGTGCAAAACGCTATTTTCTGGCTCCTGCTAGCAGTATTACTGCTCCATTGGTTTCCCCCCAATTCTTGGCAAAACACAATTCGATACCTCGGAACGCTTTACGCTCCAGGAATGATCATCAGCGCTACGCGGGCGCTCCTCGACGGACCAAGCCTATTTCTAATAGCCCTCGGTGCCTATCTTATTGAAAAAAACAAATCCAAAACGGGCTACACAGCGCTCGCTCTATCAAGTCTCGGCAAGGAAACGAACATCCTATCGGCCGCCCTCATTCCCCTCCCCCAAAACGCAGACTCAAGCAGCATTCTCCGCTATTTCAAACGTGGAGCCTTTATCGCTATTCCTTTGGGGATTTGGGTACTCTACGTATCTATCCTAACCGGAAATGGGCACGGCACATCAGGTGCCAACAACTTCGACTATCCCTTGGCTAGTTGGTTCTCTAGTTTAGTAGACAATCTCTCCACTCTTTTCCAGGAAGGGTTCAACGCCTGGAACGGGGTCTACTTCCTCATGCTCGTCACGCTGATGGCGCAAGCTCTATACTTTTTGCTCAAACCAAAGCCAAAATCGAAGTGGTGGCGCATGGGAGCAGTGTATGCTCTGCTAATGCTCATCCTAGGTGAAGCCGTTTGGCAAGGGCACATTGGGGCAGCAATACGAGTCGCACTTCCAATAACTCTCGCATTTAACATCTTGCTTCCGAAGACCAAACGGGCCCTTCCGCTACTAATCCTCGTCAACTCGCTTTCCTTAGCAGGAGTTACGCACCTGGCCACCATCGCAACCCCGCCTCCGATCACACACCTACAAAGCCAAAACCCTAACGTAAATACTGACCCTAAAACGTTCACCACACCCTACTTGAAAATAGATGAAGGATGGCACGATTCCGAGCATATCGATGGAGATTACTGGCGATGGTCCTCCGGAAAGAGTTCCTTATCATACACAATCCATCGCTCTCGACCTGTACCGGCATTCTTTCAATTCCAATTAAGAGCTCTAAGCTCCCGTAAAATCACACTTAGCTTAAACAACGATTCGGTCGAAACATTCGACTACGAATACCCAAACACAACAGAACCCATCGAGGTTTCACTCCTTTTGCAGCCAGGAGAAAACCGAATCGAATTCACCACAAACACCCCTCCAACGTTTACCCCAGGAGACTCTCGAGAACTCGCCTTCGCTATGTACAATTTTACGCTACGCCTTGAGGAGCCTTCAGGTGAACCCTAACCGACCTTATTATTCGACCCGCTTCCAATACCCGCCAGATTCCAGCGAACGACTCCAATCAAGCTTACGCGTCAGGTACATGACTAAGGCCAAGGCCGAAAACACGAAAGCCGAGCCTGCCAGCAAAGCAAAATCCTGGTGAAGCAATACGATATAAAGGAAGCCAAACATAAACTCCCATCATCGCACCAAATGCCAAGCCTTGACGCCCCTACCCAAAAATGGACCCAGCGTAAAGCCCGACCAATAAAGCCGACGACACGCTAGACCATAAAGACGCCCACCCAAAAGCAATTACTTCCTAAAGCGAAAGCAGAAGCAGAACAAGCATAACAATCCCCTCAGTTGCCATCCGAAAAATGGTTGCAAATTCAGTCGCCGCGAAGTCTCGAACATAAAAAACACCCCAAACCCTGCCCCCAAGAAAAGCAGCCCATCTTTCAGGCTCAGCTTCAGAATGCCCAAGTTCTTTCATGTCCGGCGGGCTCCACCATCCCTTTAAATGAGCTCTACTCTTATAAATCGGTGATCGAAATATTCCCCGATAAAGCCATTCCGTCTCCAGGTCCGCCTCTAACTCGAAACGATCCGACAACATATAAACCGTGATTCGACGCGTGATCGTCTTCTTCCGAATCGTCTCAACTCCACGTTCGAAAATCGATTCGCTCACGACCTCCTCGTAACTCGCAGGCACAACCAAGATCGGTCCGATCACCGACTGAGACTTTCCCCATTGTGCCGCTATTTCGTCATTCACTTCCATCTGACGCACTTCTCGCTCTGATCGCAAATCATGAACTTGCGAGAGTGGGATTACCGCAAATAAGTAAAGAACAACCAGCAATACCGCTTTGAACGCAGCGCTAGAACGCAATCGGCCAATGCCTTTTAGACTCTAGGGAGAGGTCTCATTAATATCCATTCCCCATCATCGCAGATCTCTGTGAATCTATCATGAACGCACGATGAAAAAGACGTGAATTCCAATTTGAGTAAATCCTGTAGAACGATCTCAAGCGAAGCCATCGCTCCGCCTTCTGACCGATTCTCCAAAGCGTAGACGACCGAATCCGCAATGGACGGTTCATCTTCGACAACCAAAACTCGACTAACTCCCATAAGCCTAAGCATCCCCACCCTCACAGTTGTTACTCCGCCTTCTCCAATCTCACGCTCGCCCATTCGTCGAGTCTGTCGATTTGCGCGTTCGTCCAACACTCGGTTTGGCAAAAATGATCAGCAACCTCCTCGATTTCTGTCCCGAGGATACCGCTCAGAATCAACCAGCCTCCTGGCGCTACCGATTCGATCAGGAGCTTGGAGTTCTGCACGAGAATGTTCGCCAAAATATTAGCCAACAAACAATCCGCGCCTTCCGAACTTAATCCATCTTCAAGCCCGCCCACCGAAAAACGAATTCCCGAAACACCATTAATCTTCGCATTCTCTTCCGCGATACGAACCGCATCGCCATCGATATCGAATCCCACGATCTGCTCGAAAGCAAGTTTCGCCGCCGAAATCGCCAGAATTCCAGAACCGCAACCCGCATCGGTAAGCCTACACATGTTCGCATCTCGGCCGCTTTCCTTGAAAGCGATCAATTGCTCCACGCACAAACGCGTCGTCCCATGATTACCCGTTCCAAAAGCCATTCCCGGATCCAACCACACAGCCTCATGGCCAGCCGGAAGTTCGTATTCATCTTTCAGCCACAAAGGCGCCCAATGCAATTCGCCGATCGCCCAAGGTTTGAAATGCTCCTTATAGCTTTCTTTCCAATCTTTGTCCTCCAACTCAGCGATCTTCAACTCCTCAGCGACCTGAACCAATCCTTCGAACTCGGCCTTCCCCGCGATCGCTTCTTCCTCAGTATCGTAAACGCCTTGTGCCCAAAACCCTTTGTCATCGAAATTCTCATACAAATTCCAATGTTCCATCCCTTCCGATTCGAAAATCAGATTCTCGACAATCTCGAATTCATTCCGAGTCAACTTAGTTTTTACTTCGAACATTGGTTCAATGTAATACGGAAGAACGCTGATTTAAGAAGGAGAAAAATCAGTTCTAGGCGCACACGCCGAATTCTAGCATAATCGGCTGCACCAGTTCTTCGAAATCCGTGTAGTTGAGCTGGATCAACTCCGCGTGATTACCAGCGCTGAAGGCGATCTGTTCATCCAATGCCAATTCGGAGTCTACGAAGACCTTCATCCCAAATAAATTCCCAAACGGCGGCATTGCCCCGACTTCGCAATCGTTGAAAAAACGTTCGAATTCGCTCTCATATGCCAGCTCCACCAAGGTCGCCCCCAATAACGCTGCGAACTGTTCCAAATCGATTACTTCCGAAGCAGGCAAAACAGCCATCGCCAATGCACCATCGATTTTAACAATCACCGTTTTGGCAATCTCGTGCCCCGTAATATGAGAATTAGCCGCAATTTCTTGGGCCGTAAATGCACGGGGGTGAGGGATCAAACGATACTCTACTTCATTACGATTTAAATAGTTCTTGAGCTTAGTCGTAGCCATTATCGGTATTTCTGAAGAAAACTAAGGTCGCCAAAATACGACCCATTGAGTCCGAAGCTTCGCTACGAACCGGGGTTAAACTTCACTTATAAATGCTCGCTTCGAAAAGTCGAGCTACGATCGCTCCAAAACCAACAATGTCGCAGAGCCGTCCCGGCTCTGACATTTCAACACCCATATACCGCTCCCGCGATGAGGAGCGTCTCAGTCGAAGAACTTCTTCGCTTTGTCGAAAAACGTTTTTCCCACCGGCTCGTCAGCATCGCCGCAAGACAATGCGAACTCCTCCAGCTTTTGCCGTTGCTCGCTCGTCAAAGCGGTCGGCACTTCGATCACGACGCGGACCATTTGATCCCCAAAGTAACCGCCACGCAAACTCGGCATGCCTTTACCCTTCAATCGAAAAGTCGTGCCTGACTGCGTACCAGCAGGAATCTTCAAACTTGCCCGTCCGCTCAAAGTAGGCACTTCGATCGTGCCTCCCAGTGATGCGAGAGTGAACTTGATCGGAATACGGCAAAACAAATTCTCTTCCTGGCGTTCGAAGATGTCATGGTCGGCCACATGGATAACGATATACAAATCGCCCGCAGGACCGCCATGAGCACCCGCTTCTCCATTATTACCCGAACGCAACTTCGAACTGGTATCGACCCCAGCTGGGATCTTCACCTTGATCTTAGTCGTCTCATTGGTGCGACCTTCGCCTCCGCAACTCGTACAGGACTTCTCGATCTTTTGACCGGAGCCATTGCAGGTCGAACAGGTTTGCCTGATCGAGAAGAAGCCTTTTGAAGCCGTTACCTGGCCCTGGCCGCCACAAGTCGGACAAGTCACTACGCCGCTACCAGGCTCAGCTCCCGCTCCATTGCAACGCTTGCACTGAACAGGCTTCCGAAAGGAAATCTCTTTTTCCATGCCCTTCGCCGCCTCTTCGAGCTCGATTTCCAAATCGTAGCGCAAATCGGAGCCGCGCTGAGGTCCGGCTCTACCAGAACCGCCGCCACCGCCGCCGCCAAAAAACTCTTCGAAGATACTTCCGCCACCTCCGCCACCAGCGCCGCCGAAAACTTCGCTGAAAATATCGAACGGATCATGAAACGGGCCTCCCGCCGAAGCGCCGCCCCCACCACCATTACTGAACGCCGCATGACCGTAGCGATCGTAAGCCGCACGCTTCTGCTCGTCTTTGAGAACCTCGTAAGCTTCCGAAACCTTCTTGAATTTCTCTTCTGCCTCCTTATTGCCCGGGTTTTTGTCCGGGTGAAACTTAACCGCCATTTTGCGGTAGGCTTTTTTCAATTCGTCTTTCGTCGCCTGACGACTGACACCGAGCAATTCGTAATAGTCCTCTTTCACTTTCTCAATCTCTCTTGCTTAAATAATAAGGAAACGGAATGCCCTCACTCCCCTTCTTCGCCAGCTACAATAACGGTCGCCGGGCGCACGAGACGTCCATTGAGCATAAACCCTTTACGAATCAGCTGTAATATAGCCCCCTCTTCAACTTCAGAGCTAGGCTGCGATTGAACCGCTTCGTGATGATTGTGATCAAACGCAGCACCCTTGGCAGGAACGATTTCCTCGATCCCATTTTCCTCCAAGACCGATTTAAACTGGGCTAAGACCATTTGAATTCCCTGGACCACAACCTTCGGATCCGAGTCTTGCTCCGCGGACATCAATCCAAGTGCCATATTGTCGTAAACTGGCAACACCGATTCGAGCAATCCAGACAACGCATACTGGCGCAAATCGTCCTTCTCGCGAATCACGCGACGCTTGTAGGTATCCAAAGCCGCAACCGAACGTAAATAATTCTGATAATTCTCGTCCGCCCGAGCCTTTGCCTCTTCCAATTGCTCCTCGATTGTCAGCGGCTTCTTCTCTGCAACCGCTTCCTCGCCAGCCGCTTCCTCGCCAGCCGCTTCCTCGCCAGCCGCTTCTGATTCATCAGTCGCTTCTACTGACTCGGGTGCAAAGTCTGTTTCTCCTGGTTCGTTGATGTCTTTTTCCTCTGCGTCACTCATAGCCACACACTAATTCGTTATACTAATTGTTATTCTATCGGTTTGAATCCTCTGGAATCGAAAAGTTTTCGCCTAAGGTCGAGCCCCTTTTACACATCACGCTTGGTTTTCGCAATTATTAGAGAGATGGGCTCACTTCAGAAGCCCCAAAGCGCTTCGACGAATCAGGCAAATACTCTGCTCGACGAGCGATTTCCAACAAGGGTTCGAACAGGCTAATCGCCCCCATCCCTTCGAAACCATCCACATCTACTCCCAATCGGAGAGCCTTATGGCTCGGCTGAGCACTCGAATAATCCAGGATCTCCACCGTATCGACCTTCAAGCTGCAATCGAGGAAACGAATCCCCGCCCCGCGCCCGCGCGATTCACCGAAAAGATCCCGCACGAATTGCTCCAAATTCAAATCCCCCCGCTTATTCAAAACTAATGCCATTCGCCTGATGTCAAGACTGGCCGAATCAACCACGATTTCATCCGAAATCAGCGACTTCATGTCTGCCCGAGCACGAAACGAACGAATCTCCATCATCGCTCGCTCGTCTCCGAAACCCTCCGCATTGCCCAGCGACGCATCGTAGATTCGAAGTTCAAAGCCAAATGGATCGCATGCCAACCGCTCAGCTGTCCACGAACAGCCCGTATCCTTCTCGAGTTTCAATTGAAATGCCCACGGCAAAGCGATCATCCACAACAGCGAGAAAGCCGCTGCAAGAAACAGCCCCAAAAACAATGCCGATTTCAACACTCCGCCACGTTTCGATCGCAACGAACTGAACTCCCTTTGCCTGTCGTTTCGTGCTTCCATTATATAAACCGATCCGTCACCAAAAACGCTGCCGGCACGCTTGAAGTGATATCGAGCGTCGCACTGGCTGGCAGCAAAACCGTATCGCCGCGCTCAACTACCTCGCCGCCGATCAATACCGTTCCTTCGACAACGCTAATCAGTCGAGCCTCGCCCGATGGCGAAACGATCGGAGCAGAACCTCCGTCCAACGAATGCTTCACCAATCTAAATTCCTCGCAATCGGCCAAATCCGACCGCCCCGCTTCCGGCTGAATTGTCGACGGCTCGAAGTCGTCCCAATCGATGCACCGCAAGGACTCCTCCACGTGTAATTGACGCGGGTGTCCATCCAATCCCACACGTCCCCAGTCATAAACTCGGTAAGTCGTGTCGGAATTCTGCTGAATTTCCAAAATGAGATTACCCGCGTCGATCGCATGAATACGGCCGCTTTCGACCAAAATCGATTCGCCGGGCGTCACCGGAAAACGGTGTACGCACCCCTCCAGAGAATCATCCTCCAGACATTTTTTAAATTCCTCGCGGGTCGCCCCGTTTTTCAAACCGACAATCAGCGATGCATTCGCAGCGCATTCCGCGATATACCAGTTTTCCGTCTTCGGTTCTCCCCCCAAGGCTCCGGCCACTGAAACCGGCGGATGCACTTGAAGACTCAAGCGATCAGAGCAATCGAGCCATTTTACCAAGATCGGAAAAGGACGCTCCGGATCGTAACCTTTTCCCATGATACCTGTCGGATCCTCGGAGATCAAATCTCTCAATGACGTTCCCGCCTCCTCCCCAATTGAAACCAGTGACATAGCCTCCGGCCGATCGACGATGTCCCAACTCTCCCCGATAGACTTCCCCTCCGGCAAATCGCGACCCAAGGCACTGCTCAGCGTCCGCCCGCCCCAGACGCGCTCTTGATAAATCGGCTTAAAGAAAATCGGTTTGCTCATGAGTCCTTGCAGTTTTCCCGGAAAACACTCTTCTCGTTATTTACGTTAAAAAATCAAAGGCTTTCTATCATTTCAAAGCCCTAGTCAGTATCTTTTTACCCTTATGCTCAAGAAGCGGAGTTCCAATACAAAAAAACAGTCGGATATCAAAGAGCCGAGTCTGAAGAGCCGTTGGCTCTGGGCTGGTCTGTGCTTATTGCTAGCGGCGCTGTTTATAATATCATTCGCCGACTACGTTCCCGCTCAGGATCCGACCAACTTCTCCCCCCGATCATCCAATGTCCAATCCAACGCAATCGGTCTACTGGGAGCCTATTTCTCGATCTATTGTTTCAAACTGCTAGGTGGAGCTGCCTGGCTTATTCCGGTTCTGTTCGCATGGCGAGCTTGGCTATTTCTCCGCAAAGTGCGCCAGGGTACTTGGACTATTTTCATCGCTATGGTTTTTTGCGTCATCAGCGCCGCAAGCCTCTTGGCTATACAAAATCTTATTTTCCTCAGCCGCGAAATATACGCCACGGGTTCAGGAGGGGCTTTAGGCGAGCTAATCTATTCCAAATTCCTTCAACACTATATCGGCGATGTCGGGTCCACGCTTGTTCTCGTAGCCATCTACATTGTTAGCATCGCCCTAATTGTAGCCCCTACCTTTTCCGGCTCTGTCGAAAACGCCGAAAGCGGCTTTCACGGATGGTTGGAACGCTGGAAATCCGCTCGCGAAGAAAAACGTGAAGCCCGACGCCTCGGAAAGCTCGCCAAGCAAGAACGCAAGGAGCGTCTAAAAGAACAACGAGAAGAGGCAAAACGTCTCGCCCGCGAAGAAAAAGACGCCACCAAAGCTCTCGTTGCCGAAGGACGAGCCGCTTCCAAAGGCCGCAAGGCAAAACTCCACCCCGAAGTCGACCCAGAGCCAGAATCCGTGCCGAAAAAACGCAATCGTCCCACAGCGGTTCCTCCCGAGGCTGAGCCAAAAACTGAAGTAAAGAAAAAGCCTCCATTGAGTGACGTTCTCAAATTCGTCAGTGCCGAGGAGACGAAAAAAGCACGAGTCAAATTGCCGGAATCTCACGGCGACTACACCTTTCCAAAACTGGACGTCCTCGCACCCCAAGCCATTCCCGATCAATCCAATTCAAAAGAGGAACACTCGGCAAACGCTGAACGCCTCCAGAAGACGCTCAAAGAATTCGGTGTCGAGGTCACCATGGGCGAGATCCACATAGGTCCCGTCATCACCCGCTATGAAGTTTATCCCGCGCCCGGCGTTCGTGTAGAAAAAATCTCCAGCCTCGACAAGAACATAGCCCTCGGAATGCGGGCCCAATCCGTGCGTATTCTCGCGCCCGTTCCCGGGAAAGGTTGCGTTGGGATCGAAGTACCCAATCAAAACCCCACTCCCGTAGGCATTCGAGAAATCCTAGAATCAGAAGATTGGGCCAATTCCAAAGCCGAAATTCCAATCGCTCTCGGCAAGGACGTCAGCGGCAAACCGATCATTTCTGATCTCACGAAGATGCCTCACCTGCTTATCGCAGGAACGACAGGCGCAGGTAAGACCGTTTGTATCAATTCCATCATTACATCACTCCTCTTCCATTCCAGTCCTGACGTCCTCCGCTTCATCATGGTCGACCCCAAGATCGTGGAAATGAAGATTTTCAACTCCCTCCCGCACATGCTCATCCCCGTTGTCACCGACCCGAAGAGAGTGCCCGGTGCTCTCAAATGGTTACTCAACGAAATGGAGCATCGCTACCAAATCTTCGCCGACGTCGGAGTGCGTAACATAGCCGGCTACAACGGACGCAAAAAACCCGCCAAAGAAAAAACCGAAGCAGAAAAGACCGAAGCCACTCAAATGGAGATCAAAGTCCCGCGCGACGAGGGTGTCCTCGGCGAACTCCCCGAAAAACTCCCCTACATCGTCTGTATCGTGGACGAGCTTGCCGACCTTATGATGGTCGCCCCCGCCGATGTCGAAACCGGCATCGCCCGACTTGCCCAGCTCGCCCGTGCCGCTGGTATCCATCTTGTCATTGCAACCCAGCGACCATCGGTAAACGTCATCACCGGCGTCATCAAAGCCAACCTTCCTTGTCGCATATCCTTCCAAGTATCCTCCAAGATCGATAGTCGCACTATCCTTGACGGAGGTGGAGCCGAACAGCTCATTGGTCGAGGAGACATGCTTTTCTCCCCCCCAGGAAGCTCCAAACTCATCCGCTCCCAAGGCGCCTTCGTTTCCGACGAAGAGATCGCCGAAATCGTGGAGAGCCTCAAGGAGAACGGACCACCGAAATTCGCCGAAGAAGTTCAAAAGCAAATCGAATCCCCCGACGACCTTTCCCCCGGTGGAGATGACGAAGAAGGAGACGAATTACTCCCTCAAGCCATCGACGTACTCCGCTCGACCAAACGAGCGTCGACGTCCATGCTACAACGACGCTTGAGAATTGGATACAACCGCGCCGCACGTCTAATGGAAGCCCTAGAAGACCGAGGAATCGTCGGCCCCGAAAACGGCTCTAGCCCACGAGAAATCCTCGTCGACCTAGACACCGTGTAAGAAGGCAAACCAAATGATAGCGGCCGATCTCCGATCGGCCTTTATTATTAAAATTGCTGATCCCGTTCTCCGCATTGCACGTTAACCTAGGAGTGCACGGTTATCAACGTTACAGATACCACGCCGAAGTTATCGGCGTAGCTACGACGTAAGGCGGCGTTGTCCCTACCACACGAACACACCACACACACATAACTAAAGGTAACCAACTTCCCCGCTTGCCTCATCTACTCATCGACTGTATTTCAGACCCTATGCCCCATAAACTACACACCGTCGCCATCCTTTCAATCTTGGTTTTCGCCAATTTCCTCAGCGCTCAATCCCGCGACGAGCGCTTCCGCCAAAATTCAAATCGATCCGAATCACGGGGCCTGGCCGAACCGTTCAAAGGCATCACCACAAACGGCGAAACCGAAAAAGGCCTTTTCACCATTAAGCAAACCGGCGTTTCAACAGAGCCCGTTCGCCAAGCCGCGCTCTCCTTCCTCGAAGCTCTCACCAAAGAGCAACGAGCGAAAACGACCTACGAAGTCGAAGATCCCGAGTGGCGCAAATGGATGAATCAACATTTTTACGTCCGCCAAGGAGTCGGGTTCGACGAAATGGATGCCGTCCAGCGCGAATCGGCTTTCGGGCTGCTCAAAGCATCGCTCAGCGCCAAAGGCCTAAAGCTATCACGGGACATTATGAATCTCAACCGCACGCTTGGTGAGATGAACAACGACGACCTCGAACAATACAATGAGTGGCTCTATTGGATAACCATCATGGGCGAGCCTTCCGCCACCGAACCTTGGGGCTGGCAAATCGATGGGCACCATCTCATTATCAACTACTTCGTTCTTGGCGATCAAGTCGTCATGACCCCTCTATTCGTCGGCTCCGAACCCGTGGTAGCTGAATCCGGAAAATTCAAAGGCACCGCCGTTTTGCAGGAAGAACAAGATCAGGCCCTCGCCTTCATGCAAGGGCTCAAGTCGGAGCAACAAGACGCCGCGACCATCCAGTCTGACAAAACCCGCAACAACAACCTGACCGAAGCCTTCAAAGACAACGTCGTTTTAGACTACGCAGGAGTAAAGGTTTCCTCATTCTCGAAAAAGCAGAAAGCTCAGCTACTAAAACTCATCGCCCTCTACGTCGACAATATGGACGAAGGCCACGCTCGAGTCCGAATGGATGAGGTCGAAGCTCACCTAAATGAAACCTATTTTGCCTGGGTCGGCGGCACCAGCGACGATGCGGTTTTCTATTATAGAATTCACAGCCCAGTAGTACTCATAGAATTCGACCACCAAGGCCCAGTCGGTCTACGGCAATACTTCCCCGATCGTAGCCCTAATCGCCAGCACATACACGTAGTCGTACGAACCCCCAACGGTAACGACTACGGTAAAGACATACTCAGACAACACCACGAGAAGCACTCGCACTAATCACCTCGAAATCAAATTACCGATGAAGACATCCCTTTTCGCAGCCATAGCCTTTCTTTTTTTCACGAACTGCTATTCAGCTTCCCCGTTAATTGACACGCAAATCATCGCCTTTAAGGAAATTAGCCCAGGCGAAAGCCTAGTCCTAAAACGGTACGGTCCTTCTGGACAAAATGTCGATTCGGCCCTCCCTTGCGCGATTTTCTTTTTCGGGGGCGGTTGGAATGGCGGCGACATCAGTCATTTCGCCGATCAAGCGGAACACCTCGCCAAACGAGGCATGGTCGCCATCTGTCCCCAGTACCGCACGCTCAGTTCCCACAACGTGCCACCAAATGTTTGTCTTATGGACGCCAAAAGCGCTATTCGCTACGTGAAGACCAACGCCAAAGAACTCGGGATCGATCCCGAACGACTCGCAGTCGGTGGCGGCTCCGCCGGCGGACACCTCGCGGTGGCAACCACCTTTTGCGAAGGCTTCAACGATCCAAACGAAAAAACGAACGATTCAACCCGAGCCGAAGCGCTCCTTCTTTTCAACCCCGTTATCGACAACGGCCCTGAAGGATACGGCTACGAACGAGTCTCCGAATTCTGGCAGGCCTTCTCCCCTCTGAACAACATCACCGCGCCCGCTCCTCCAACCCTCTTTTTGCTAGGCGACAGCGACAAGCTCATTCCCGTAGCGACTGGCAACGCATTCAAAGCCGCCATCGAAAAAGCCGGCGGACGATGCCAGTTGAAAATCTTCAAACAGGCCGAACACGGTTTCTTCAACGCCGGACGCGAAAGTGGTAACGGAAAGGCCTACTTCGAAGAATGCATCCAAGACATGGACAACTTCCTCGTCGACCTCGGCTACCTCAAAGCGTCACGCCACTAGCGTAGCGTCTCTACGGCTTCATGCAAACCAATCATGAGGAACTATTCATTTTATCAGCCATTTTCTATAGGTAAAGTGCTGATTTTAAGGTAATAACGGGATTATAGCTACTTTTCATTCTACCTCATTCTTCTCTAAAATAGCTTGTAATTGCCCGTTTTAGTGGCAGTTTAGTGGCAGTAAATGCCAAGAAGACCTAATCTAAAACCCAAGAGAAATAAGCAAGGAGAGTGGTTCATTGATGTGCCTCCGAGCATTTCCCGCACAGGTAAACGTCAACGTCTCCACTTCCCATCAGAGGTAAAGGCCCACGCCGAATCCAGAAGAATAGAGACTCACGTTCAGAAGCACGGAGCTGGAAGCACTCGGTTTACTTCTGGAGAGAGTTCCGATGCTAGGGTGGCGATCAACATGCTCAAGAGTCTCAATCTAAAGGGAGATCATGAACTGACGCTCAAGGCTGCGGTTAAGCATTATTCAGAACACCTCATAGATTTGGAGGAAGCCCGAACCGTTACTGAAGTGCTGAAGGCGTCTGTGGATTACAGGACGAGGCAAATAGGGAAAAGCTGGTCTTACGGACACAAGCGGGAATTGAACTCAATTATGTTAGGACCGCTGCCGTATCCCATAGCCAAGGAGGATGAAAGAATCAAAGAGAGAGGATTTCGTGTTAATTTTGGGGATAGGAACGTCGACAGTATTACCGAAGAGGAGATTTCAAACTTCTTGGAGAAATATTACAATGCCAGCGGGTATCACTACAATCAGGCGTTA
>Ga0233432_10000259_pt1 | contig 50140 bp, 36 predicted proteins | sample SI_122_August201_6_FD_179870 | JGI IMG/M metagenome (GOLD analysis project Ga0233432, IMG submission 179870) | Seawater microbial communities from Saanich Inlet, British Columbia, Canada - SI_122_August2016_10_MG | ecosystem: Environmental > Aquatic > Marine > Inlet | place: Canada: British... | reverse complement strand
CGCTTTCGTTCCGATTATTGAATTCATCAGGCGCTGGTAAGCTTCGCCCGAGGACAACCCATCCATCACATGTTCGGCCATGGGGTAAACCTTTGGAAAACCGCCGCAGAGCCCCATATGCCCCAAAATCATGACGGAGCCATTATCCATGGCGTGAAAAGCGAAGCGCTTATCGTCCTTCTTGGAATCAAGATTCAAGCGATCCGCGGAATAAGGCGATGCCGACATGCAGGAGCCGCAAAACACGAGTTCGTCGGAGAAATCGATTCCCGCGAAGGCATCCACTTGCGTTCCCACTATCCGCTCCGGCGTGCCGTGACCAAACATGAAGAGGACATTGTTCTCATTGAGCACCTGCGTCGCTGGAGCCGACAGGCTGGCAAATGTTTGCCTAGCCGCATTTGGTAGCATTGAAATATTTCCTTCGCTCGATTTCAATTGGGGAAAATCCGCACGCTCGGTATGAGATTTTCGAGTCGTAATGATGATCGCCGGCGACTCCTTGTCTTGCTGCGAAAACATCTTCTGAACCACTTTGGCCTTTTGGTAACTACGATAACGTCGGGAATCATTGTCTTCGATCGCGCCAATTGACACAGGCGTAATCCGATCCTTTCCGAGAACCTTGTAGTTAATCGTCCGCTCCACCAACTCGGAAAGCTTCGCTGCATCGCTGGCGACCAAGTAACCGGGAAAGGCGTCCAACTGCGGATCGGAATCCAATCCCGCCAACAATTTCAGAATACTCAGGTGCATGTTCTCCCGATAACTTTCCAGCCTTGGCGCAACCGCCACGAAACGCGGTTTCAACTTGCGCAGCATTTTCTGGATACGCTTAAATTCCGCTGGATCCTTAAACAAACTACCAAGCGACGACACCGCAAGCACCCTTCCTCCCCGATGTTTTGCCAATCGCTCCAGAGCATGGCGGGCCAGTTCATCCTGATGGTCGGACAAGATCACGTAACCCTCGCCGATCGCCGGGTGGGCCTTGGTTTTGGCAAGGCCGGCGGATGGTCCAAAAGCGTTCGGCGTCGGAGGGTTTCTCATATCCTCGACTGACGGGATAATCAGCGAACGGGACGCCATGAGATCGTTGGAAGATTGTTGTATGGACCTAGATGAAGAAACCGGTCCCGCCAATTGCTCCCATTTGCTAAGTTGATCGGCTCTCAACAGCACCAATGCTTCCTTTTGCGATGCCGATCGAAGCGCATCCAGTTTGGCAGCACGCCCCGGATTGCCTCGTTCAGCAGCCCCAATTCGTCGAAACTCATTGCTCGTTTCACGAACAATCACCTCGATTTTCGCCGTCTGCTCCGCTGTCAGCGAAAGGTCGGCACCATTATCCAGCAGCGACTTAGCTCCTGGACCAACGGCAGCGAAGGCCGTAGTCGCTAAGAAAAATATCAGGGCTACAGTCATGCTTATGGGGAATCGTATCTTCATCATTTCGATCGGCTGTTCTTCATTCAACTATCCGTTTCGCAATTGGCCTGCAACTTCGGGCTGTCCATGGCTAGGTCGAATTCACTATTCTCACTCAGAGTGCAATAAGGGGTACATTTCGCTCGCTAAATTGATGGCCGGATTACGTCTATGCAAGAGAGGAATGAGATATCAACCAGGCACCTTCACTGTTTTAAATACCCTGTCATATCTGTATTTGGCTTAGCCATCTCCATCAAAGACCCCGGTCTAACGGTGGCGGCGTTTCGTCAATAAAGCATCCCAGGGGCAGCCACCGACAGGTCGGGGACAATGTCTGAACGGTTCCATCGTTCAATGGCCAATCGGAGATTGGCCGCTACCAAGATTGGCAACGAAGCAAACTCGAGGTATTTACCCGAAGGGAATAAACTGTAAGGCGCTGACCCGCCATCAGAAGAGAATATGTCGCCTCAGCGACCCGACCTACAATATGGACGAAGCGATACGGAGATGATGAACCAAAAAAACAAGGTGCAGTTTTAATAGCACCCAGGACCTACCCTATTAGCAACTTGCCAAGACAGACGCCACTCTTCAGCCTAACCCGCAAATCAATCGATTCCCCTATCGCCTCGAACAGAATTACCGACAGTAATATGTATTTCAAAAACTCTCCGCGACTGGCGTCGCTTCGCCCAATTTTAGTAGTTTTTACCTGTTTGCTGAGTGCTCTCGCCATGGTGAAACAAGCGTCTGGCCAAGACCGTCCAAACATTCTTTGGATTACGAGCGAGGACAACGGTGTCAAGTGGGTCGGTTGCTATGGCGGAACCAATGCGGATACGCCAGCGATTGACCAACTAGCGACGGAAGGTTTTCGCTACACCAATTGCTTCGACAATGCCGCCGTCTGCGCCCCGACACGGTCGGTTTGGATTACCGGAATGTATGGGATTTCCAACGGGACGCAACCGATGCGTAGCCGAAATGAGATTCCGCACGACACCATCAAGTACTACCCCGACCTCCTAAAACAAGCGGGGTACCATACCTCAAATCCTTCAAAAACCGACTACAACATCGGCGGCCGCGAGGACAAAGAGTGTTGGGACTATAGTGGCGGCAGAGAAAAATATGGCTGGCGAATGCGCAAGCCGGGGCAACCTTTCTTCGCGATCGTCAATATCGGCGACAGTCACGAAAGCCGTGCTCATGGCAGCCATGACGATGTCAAAAAAGATCCCGCCAAAATGACGCTTTTCTCGTATCACCCCGACCTTCCGGTGATCCGAAAAACCTACGCCAAGTATGCTGATGCTGTCGAAAATATGGATCGAAAGGTCCAGGCGACAATCGATGCGCTCAAGGCCGATGGCTTGTACGAAAACACGATTATCGTCTACAATTCTGACCATGGTGGAGTGATGGCGCGCAGCAAACGATTCCTCTACTCGAGCGGCGTACACTGCCCCCTCGTTATTCGCTTTCCTGAATCGATGAAACACCTCTACCCTGGCGACAAACCAGGAACGACTGTCGACCGAATCGTCAGTTTCGTCGACATGCCCAAAACGTGGTTGAGCCTCGCTGGTGCCAATATTCCGAATACCTACCAAGGCACTATCTTTTTGGGAGACGACACCGAGACCGCTCCCAAGTATCACTTGGGTTTCCGCGAACGCGCTGACGAACGACTCGACCATGTTCGACTCATGCGAACTGGACGCTACTCGTATCACAAGAACTACTTCCCATTCGCTCCCGCAGGACATCACTTGGCTTATCTTTGGAAAGCTCAATTAACTCCCGCCTGGGAGCAGCATCACCTGGAAGGCAAGACAAACGAGATTACAGGTCGCTTCTTCGAACTACGTGTGTCCGAAGAATTCTATGACAACCAGAGCGACTTCGACAATGTTCACAATCTGATCGGCACCCCAAAGCACCAGAAAATGATCGCTGAATTGAAAACGGCTCTACGCAAAAAGCAGCTCGAATTACGCGACTCTGGTCTATTGCCCGAGAAGATGCGCGAACGACGCGCTGCCGAAAACAACCTCACAATCTACGAGATGGTCCGGAACGAAACGCTGTATCCACTCGAAACTTATCTGGACGCCGCCGACCTCGCTCTCGAACGCGACAAAGCGAACCTAGGAACCTTCAAGAAATGGATGACAAACGACGACGAAGGCATGCGCTGGTGGGCGAGCGTTGGCTTAAACTTGCTGGCAAAAGACGCCCGTTCGGCGAACGCGATTTTGAAACGAGCGCTCCAGGACGAATCGCACGAAGTGCGCATGATGTCAGCCTGGACCTTGATCAAAACAGGACAAAGCAAACAAGCCCTAGCCGTCCTCGATGATCTCATTGTCAACGGCACCGAAAACGAACCCATGCTTCACAACGTGATAGACTGGATCGGCGAACCAGCGTTTCCACTCGTAAAGAAATATCTAGACAACGGAGGCAGTCGCGATGGCAAATACGGCATCAGCATCTTCGCTCGTATCGCTCAGGTTCAGGGTTGGTAAATATTGCATAAGAGGGAGTCATTGAACAGAGCCAGTCGGGTATCCCCTTTGGGGAATCTAAAATCGAGCTACCTTCGCGTGTGCTTTAGCAGAAAATCCATCGCGATGGAGTCCGCGCGATCTCGGAGGTCCCTTCTGATGTGATGCTCTTGGTCCTTCACTTTACAGTAGACCACTTCTATTCCGTCCAAATTCGTATACGTGTACACAGTGATCTCGTCTCCTACTTTCTCAACGACCGGATCGGGGCCGCATTGGTTAAACGTACGCCAAACATCGATACGCTCCGTCGCCGAATACATAGTCACTTTCGGATTGCTTGACCCATTGAAACTCTTGTCCTGGTCACCGATCACTTGCATGACCGGGACAGGCTTCGTATTTCCGTCTGGCTCATGCCCGTCTTTCACCATGCCGCAACTCATAGGAGACAATGCAGCGAACAAGGAGCTTTCCTTTGCAAGCCGATAGCAAAACAGCCCCCCACTGGAATGACCGGTCGCATAGATGGCTTTAGGATCGGCGATTTTCTGCCTAATTAAGATTTCAACTACCTTAGAAGTAAACCCGACATCATCATGATTCACTTCGTGAAAATTATCCACGAAGTTCCACTTTGCGAGTGGCTGAACCGCTTCCGCACTGATAACAATCAAACCCTGCTTATCGGCCTGCGGGCTCCACCGATTACTCTGACCTTCCGCTTTGCCTCCTGCGCCATGAAAGCAAAATAGAATAGGATAAACACCTTGGCGATCGAAGGTCTTCGGCGTAGTGACGATGAGCCTCCTAGATAGACCGTCATATTGGATCTGGACCTCATTCTTTCCCGGAGACAGCGATGCTAGGTCAGCAGCATACGACTGAGGTAAACTAAAAATAACCTTAGCTGCCAGCATTAGGTATACAACGCTCAATCTACACATTCTTAACAGGAACGCACAATGTAGACAGATTGCAACCTTAAGCTCACCTTCCTACTCGTTATCTCAAATTCCCCTTGCTCGCAGAAGAACGCCATCCGACTATCCGGAAAAGAACCCCTTTTAACAACACTTGTTCAATAAATTTCGCAATGATTACAAAACGTATTCTAATCCTACTAAGCCTCGCCCTTTCAACATTCATCCTTTGTCCTTCCTCCTTGGCCAGTGCTACTCCCAATATCGTTATTGTAATGACCGACGATCAGGGCTGGGGCCAAATGGGCTACCAAGATCACCCCGTCCTAAAAACACCCCACCTCGACGCGATGGCAGCCAACGGATTGCGTTTTGAGCGTTTCTACGCGGGAGCGCCCAATTGCTCTCCTACCCGCTCAACGGTTATGACAGGTCGCAGCAACAATCGCACTGGCGTTGAAGATCACGGTTTCCCCCTACGCCTGCAGGAAAAACCCCTCCCAAAAGCAATGCAAAACGCCGGCTACACTACAGGTCACTTCGGCAAATGGCACCTCAACGGATTTCGCGGGCCCGGCGCGCCCATCCTAGGATCGGATCCACGCAGCCCTGGTGCATTCGGTTTCGATGAATGGCTATCGGTCTCCAATTTTTTCGACCGCAATCCCATCATGAGTCGCCAAGGCACCTTTGAGGAATTCAAAGGCGATTCATCTGAAATCATCGTAGCCGAAGCTCTCGAATTCATCACACGGCAAGCCAAGTCGGGCAAGCCCTCTTTCACGGTCATCTGGTACGGCACTCCGCACTCACCCTTCGTAGCGAGCGATGAAGACAAGGCTCCATTTCCAAATCTCGAAGATCCATCGAAGAACCACTACGGCGAAATGGTCGCGATGGACCGCAGCATCGGCACCCTGAGAAGAGGCCTGCGTAATCTCAGAATCGCCGACAACACGCTTGTCTGGTTCAACAGCGATAACGGTGGACTCCAGAATATAAAACCGGATACAGTCGGCGGTCTGCGAGGCAACAAAGGAACCGTATTCGAAGGAGGCCTACGCGTTCCCTGCGTAATCGAATGGCCGGCGGTGATTAAACATTCACGGATCACGAACCACCCCACGGCCACCATGGATATTTTTCCAACAATCGCCGAAATCGTGGGACTGCCAAAATCCGACCTTCTCCAGCCACAGGACGGAATGAGCGTTCGCGCTTTATTCGACAACGAAATCGGTCCACGCAAAAAACCGCTCGGATTTCGTCATATGAAAAAGGCCGCCTTTCTCGACAACGACTACAAGCTCGTCGCCCCCGACATGGCCAAAGGCGAATTCTACCTCTACAATGTAGCAAAGGATCCGAACGAGACCAACGACCTCTACAGAGCAAAGCCAGCAATCGCCAAACGCATGCTCAAGCAATTCCAGAAATGGGATGCTTCCGTTCAAGCTAGCTACGAAGGGAAAGACTACCCCGAAGGCCACGTAGATCCAGACCACCCTGGACGCCGCGACTGGACCCAGTCCGAAGAATACGAACCTTACTTCGAAGCCTGGAAAAATCGCCCCGAATTCAAACGATACCTCAACAATTAAGTGTTTATGAAAAAGCTCATGCGATTAGCCTTACTCCTACTCTCCCTTGCATCTACTTTTTCTGCATCCGCCGCTGAAGAACGACGCTTCATGAGCAACAGTCGACTCGTAATTGGAACCGAATCGGAACTCTCGGCATCTCTCCGTATTGGAGATTTGGATAGCGACGACGATCTCGACATCGCCGTCGCGAATGGACGCCATTGGCCCCAACAAAATCTTGTCTGGTTTAACCACGGCCCCGCCCGATTTAAGCTCATACGTCGACTTGGACAAGATATGGCTGCATCCTATGCTACCGAACTGGCCGACTTAGACAATGACGGCGATCTCGATATCGCTGTAGGAAACGACACCGCCCCTAATCTTATTTTCCTCAACGACGGAGAAGGACACTTCCAGCGTCACGCAACCTTCGGGGTACCCTCGAGCCTCCGCAGCCTGACGCTAGCCGATATCGATCAAGACGGTAATATCGACATACTGGCCAATGCCCGAGGCAGACAAAATCTAATCTACTTCAACGATGGAGCGGCCAATTTCCCGAGGACTCAGCCATTCGGCAATCAGGTAGATTCCACCATTGATGTTGCCATAGGCGACCTCAACAACGATGGCTATCCAGACCTCGTCCTTGCCAATCGAGATGCCCAGCAAAACGTAGTGCTGCTCAACGACGGACACACTCAATTCAATCAACGAATCCCATTCGGATCGGGCCAAGACGAAACGCGGGCAATTGCTGTAGCCGATCTCAACGGGGATGGAAACCTGGACTGGGTCGCCGGAAATATCGGAAAAACGAATACAGTTTATATCGGCAACGGAAAAGGCGGAATCACCGAAGCTCACGATTTCGGTCGAACAAACGGACAAACCTATACCCTTGCGATCGCAGACATGAACAACGATGACCTACTTGATATCGTCATCGGAAACACCGGCCAGCAGAATGCGGTTTTCTTCAACCAAGGCAGCGGAACGACATTTAGGGAAGTTCGATTCGGAGAAGCATCCGAAGTGACCTACAATCTAGCAGTTGGTGACCTAAACAAAGATGGCTACACCGACATAGCAGTCGCCAATTCCGGTTCCGAAAATCGGATCTACATAAATCTCCCCGCAAAGAAATAGAAGGGCTGTCGCCAACGACCCCACGCCGCAACACAACCAAGTAGCTACGCGAGGGACCCGCGTGGAGTCTCAAGATCCCAAGTCGTTAGTCCTCGCCTTCCGCCAAACTCGCTACCCAACGAACCGTTTGGGTAACCTCCACATTCACCTCTGCATCGTTGGCTTGAATCGGACCCGCGCGGCTCGTACCACGAGCTACGATTCTCTTGAGACTCTCTCCCAAACGTTCGGCAATTTCCAATTCATTTTCGCTCAGATTATTCGCTTCAGCTATATCCTCTTCCAGGTTGTACAATTCTACTATTCGAGATTTTCCACGCGATTGGTTTCGATTCGCGACCGCATTTTTGTAGACGACTTTCCAAGACCCTTCCATATACGCGAATTCGCCTCCCACAGAATGACTCACTACATGACCCCGATGCGGCTCATCGTTTTCTCCGAAAATCGTGCTCAAAAAGCTGATACTGTCCTCTCCTGCATCGTTAGGCAACACAGAGCCCAACAATTCAGCGCAGGTCGCGAACAGGTCATTCAAGCTAAGGATATCGTCATTCACCAAACCAGCCTCGATCCTATTCGGCCAACGCACCATGAACGGCACTCGATGCCCTCCTTCCCAAATATCCGCCTTGCGGCCACGGTAAGGACCGCTCGGAAAATGCCCGGCCTCTATCAACGTATTCCATTCTGTCGGCAAGTGACCATTATCCGAAGTGAAAATGATTAACGTATCCTCCGCCACTCCGACATCTTCCAAAGCTTGGATTACTTGTCCGGCTGACCAATCCGTTTCCATTATAAAATCAGCAACCAGAGCAATGCCGCTCTTCCCCTTAAACTGCTCAGTCGGTACAATCGGCGTGTGAGGCGAGGTCATCGGAAAATACAAAAAAAACGGTTCTTCTTCCTGCGCTTGATCGTGAATATACTCCACTGCTCGCTGAGTAAGCTCCGGCAAAATCTGATCAAACTGCCAGCCAGGGACCATGGGATTCCCATCGAACTGCGCAGGCAATGCCCTGCCATCATTTGGAACGTATTCAAATTTTTCCGTCGGTTGCTCAAACACTCGATCGTTCTCGATAAAGGTAAACGGAGGCTGGTTCGGTACATCGGTTCCGAAGTAGTAATCGAATCCGCGCGTCGTCGGTCCATTGAGAACCGGCTTCGTATAGTCCCATTCTTTTGTCCGAAGACTATTGGTCTGTTCTTCCATTGTGTTGGGTTGCGGACCCGCCCATTCCCAACCCAGATGCCATTTACCGATACAGGCGGTATTGTAACCGCGATCCCTCAGAAAACCCGGAAGCGTCAACCGGTCAGCCGCGATCAAAGGAGGTTCGTAACAAGCCAGCACCCACTCTTGAAGACGCGTACGCCAAGCATACCGACCCGTCAACAAACCGTAGCGCGTCGGCGTACAAACGGCCGAACCGCTGTGCGCATTCGTGAAGCGCATAGACTCCGCAGAAAACGCATCCAAATACGGAGTAGCGATTTTGTTATCCGGGAAATGAGCCTGAATATCGCCTATTCCAAAATCATCCGCCAAAATGATGACGATGTTCGGCTTCGAATCGCGCCCAGAAGATGACTGGTCATGAATCGTATTCCTGGAACAGCCCGTTAACAACAATGCTATCGTCGAGCAGATAAAAATGTAGGTTCTTAACATGAGCCAAATAATTTTGAGATCGTTCTATTTCTAACCGACTCCTACACTCCCCTACAAAACACTCTCAAGCCAGCAAACCCTTGATCACCTTTGCATCTTTAACGCCGGTCAGCCGCTGGTCCAAACCCTGAAACGGATAGTTGAGCTTCTTATGATCGAACCCTAGGAGATGCAGCATAGTGGCGTGATAGTTTTCCATCGGCACGGGGTTTACCGCCGCGCTATAGCCAACTTCATCAGTCTCGCCGTAAGTTACGCCAGGCTTTATCCCACCTCCCGCCATCCAAGCCGTAAACGCTCCCGGGTTATGATCGCGACCGATGAGCTTCATTTCGCGACCATTTCGATTTTCTCGCATTGGAGTGCGACCGAACTCGCCGCTCCAGACGACCAGCGTATCCTCCAATAACCCTCGTCGCTTAAGATCCGTAAGCAACGCCGCCATTGGCTTGTCTACCTCGCGACACTTATCCTGAAACCCTCCATTAAGAGCTTCAGCCTCTCCCGCACCGTGCGAATCCCAACCCCAATCGAAAAGCTGAACATAACGCGTGCCTCGCTCTACAAGCCGTCGGGCTAACAAACAATTATTCGCAAAACTCTCTTTCCCAGGAGCCGTCCCGTAAAGTTCATGCACTTCTGCCGGTTCTTTCGAGATGTCCATCGCATCAGGCACGGCCATTTGCATACGAAAGGCCATTTCGTATTGCGCGATTCGGGTCAGCGTTTCCGGATCGCCAAAATCTTCATGGGTTTGCGTATTGAGGGTTTTCAATGTATCTAAAGTCGACCGACGAATATCGCGAGAAATGCCCTCAGGGTTAGAGACATTCAAGACCGGATCCCCAACCGAACGACACTGGACGCCTTGGTAAACCGAAGGAAGAAACCCGGAACTCCAAAGCGCTTTGCCCACGCGAGGCTGGCGCCCGCCGGAAAGCAGTACAACAAACCCGGGAAGATCCTCGTTTTCCGTGCCCATCCCCCACGTCACCCAAGAGCCAATGGATGGGTATCCGATACGCGCCTGCCCCGAATGCACCATCAACTGAGCAGGACCGTGATTGAATTGATCCGTCTGAAGCGTCTTGATGAAGCTAACATCATCGACCACTTTCGAAAAAAACGGTAACCGATCCGAGACCCAAGCGCCGGACTTTCCGTGTTGTTTAAATGGATACTGAGGACCGAGCATGTTAGGGGTCCCCTGGATAAACGCAAAGTCCTTGCCTTCGAGAAACGATTGCGGACAGGCCTGACCATCTAATCTCTCAAGATCCGGCTTATAGTCGAAAAGCTCGAGCTGGCTCGGAGCGCCGATCATGTGGAGATAGATTACCCGCTTGGCTTTGCCCCTGAAATGAGGCGGGAGAGCATTGAACGGATTTGCTGTATCGTGAGTCGAATAGTCCAATCCACTCGCAAACGAACCCGATTTACCTGCGAGAAACATCGCTCCGAGACCCGTTGTACAACGACTTAGAAACTGTCGCCGCGTTTCGTGCTCAAGGGTGCGAAGACGCGTTTCGTTTAGTAGAGATTCGAGTTTCATCGCAGTTCAGTAAGTGAGCGTTTCATCGAGGTTGAGCAATACTTGAGCTAAAACCAACCAAACCTTATCCGGAGACTGAGCGTGCACTTCATCGTGAAGCCCAACCAATTCCTCAATCTGTTTCGAGTTCGCCGACCGTCCAGTCGCAAGTCGATGAGCCTGGACGAGGCGTTCTTCAGTGGAGCCGGAAAAGTCCGACTCCAGCCGTTTCCCCAAAGCCTCTGCGCATTCCACGAAAACCATATCATTTAACGTAACGAGCGCTTGCAACGGCGTATTCGACGAAAGACGACGAGGAGAGCAGAACTCGCGCGATGGCGCATCGAAGGTCGCAAACGTTGGAAAAGGGATCGTTCGTTTGACGTAAGTATAGATCGAACGGCGATAACGGTCTTCATCACCAACTTCGGGTGTTTCCCATTTATCGCGACTTGCAAATGGCCGCCACACGCCTTCGGGCAAAGGAGGATGAACCGGCGACCCTCCTCTTTTGGAGCCAATCAATCCGCTCATTGCCAACGTCTGATCGCGAACCATTTCGGCCGTTAGTCGTAAACGCGGACCGCGAGCCAACAGACGATTATCCGGATCCTGCTCCAAAAGCTCGGGAGTCACCCGCGATGATTGACGATAGGCGTGGCTAAGGACGACCTCTCGTATGATCGCCTTAACCCCAAAAGCATAGTCTTTCTGAAAACGCACCGCGAGATAGTCGAGCAACTCAGGATGCGTCGGTTTTTCGCCTGAAGATCCGAAATCCTCTAGTGTCGGAACAATTCCAATACCGAATAACTGTGCCCAGATCCGATTGACGAATACTCGGGCGGTAAGCGGGTGATTATCAGAAACCCACCAACGTGCCATCTCGAGTCGATCGAGCGGACCATTCGCCGGAGCAACCTTAGTCAAAGTTTTGGGTAGTCCCGCAAAAACCAAGTCCCCTTTCACCATAGCGTTTCCTCGTTCGAATATATGCGTTGGGCGGGCAAGCTTATCCGGTCGTCGATGCATGATCGGTACCGTCGTCCCCGGAATATCCGAAAGACGCTTGAGCGCTTGAGCCAATTCCTCAATTCGAGGAAACGTCTCACTCCCCTTCTTTCCCAATCGCGTCCAACGCATATCTGAACTACTCGACAATTGCCCTCGCTGAATCGCCATAGGGTGGCTGCCTTGACCTGTTTTGTCGCAGTGAATATGAAAAGCGAGCACCTCGTCCTTCTCCAAGCTCAATGGCACTTCCGGAACGAGAACCAACTTTCGAGTATAATGGATACGCGAATCAGCTCCCCAGTTCTTACCGTTGCCTTCGATTACGTTCATCGGATCCGTAGGCATCCACGGTACGTCCGGAACGCTTAATCTAAACGCAATAGGTTCTTTTTCGCCATTTTGGTCCACGACCGAGGCTTCCAGATCGTTTACGAGAAACCCCCATTCCGGATTACTGACCGAAGCCTCTGGATCATAAGGCAGAACGGTTAGCAATAGAGCCGTTATGGGCTCATCGCCAAGACTTGCGGCGGGAACATCTATCAAGTTGTGGGTTTTCGTCTCCACGGTTCCTTCGGTGAAAAACTCGTCGTGCCCCAGCTTTTCAACTACGGAAAACTTGGTACTGTTATTAGACTTTACCTTAAGCCCCTTAACTCCCCGCCAATCGGTTTGCTCCTGCAAACCCATGCCACTCTCCCAGATCGATTCTTTCAGCTCGAGAATGCCCTGACGCAATGCAGCAGCTTCATTATAAAGTCTAACATCATCGGGAACGGTGATCAGCGGCGCCTCGTCCGACAGATCGGAATCCGCGGAATTATTGTAGAACGCCATGAATTGGTAGTACTCCTCGTTACGCAGCGGATCGTAGGGGTGGTCATGACATTGCACGCAACCGAACGTTAAGGAGCCCCACGTTTGCCACGTCGTATTGACCCGATCGACAACCGCTTCAACGCGAAACACTTCATCATCAGTGCCGCCTTCGTCATTCGTTTGCGTATTACGCTGACAGGCAGTGGCAACCAAATCGCCTATAGTCGGCCGGGGAAGCAGATCGCCCGCGAGTTGCTTGATAGTAAATTGATCGAATGGCAGGTCATCGTTAAACGCTTTCACCACCCAATCGCGGTAGGCCCAGATCGTTCGCTTCTGATCCTGACCTAAGCCCCCCGAATCCGCATAGCGAACGAGGTCGAGCCACATGCTCGCCCAACGTTCGCCGAAAGCCGGGCGGCTAATCAAATCATCGACCACATTTTCTACGGCGACTTGCGAATCATTTTCGAATGCGACTTCAAAGGCATTCAACTCGGAAACGTTCGGAGGCAATCCGGTAAGACCCAGACTGAGCCGCCGTAACAATCGACCAGATCCCTCTACCGTGCTGGGCTTCAAACCTTCTTTCTCCAAACGATTGAAGAGAAAACGGTCCAAATCGCCCGTCGCTTGATCGTCGAACTTTGTCTCGGGAACCGGCGGTTTGCTTGGGGTTTGAAACGCCCAGTGACCGCTCCACTTGGCGCCGCCTTCAATCCACTCTTCGATCAACGCGATGTCCTCCTCCGAAAGCGTTTCATGCTCATCAGGCGGCGGCATAAGATCGTCTTCGTCATCCGTCGTTACGCGGTAGAACATTTCCGACGCGCCCACATTGCCTGGCTTCACTACTGGAGAACCCGATTTCCCCTCGAAGTTAACTACACGGTCCTCGTAAACAAAGGAAACGTCGCCCGCAGCTTTCACTCCACCATGGCACTCAACGCAATTCTGATTGAGAATCGGCTGAATATCGCGGGCGAAATCGACTTCTGGATATGCGGTAGGAGCAAGAGCAGAAAGGGCGAGAACAGGAGCAAATGTCGGGGGTCGTAAAGAAACGATCATGTTTGAGAGGACTATTCGTGGAAGAATCTTATATCGAATCAATAGTCGCTAAACGCATTTAGCAGCATCTAGGAATTAGGCCTAGCTCTACCTTTCCAAAGGCCCAAGAGACAACAAAAAACTAAAGATTCCCTTCAATGCAATCTTTAGGTAGCGGCCGATCTCCGAGCGGCCATGTTACCTCGCATCTCGCTGCCCCCTACCGACCGTTTTTCCAAAGAACGATATCCACGACGTCATTCATCGATTTTGGCCCCTTCGTACTCCGGCCTGCATTCACATCCGCAGCCAATAGAGCCAGTAAACGTTCGGCGACTTCCGGGTTCTTCGAATAGAGATTGTTGGTCTCTCCAACATCGTTTTCCATATCGTAAAGTTGGGCCTCCAAAGGTTCCTCTTTCGCTTCTTTCTCCGTAGGCGATGACCACCCGCCCGAACTTCGAGCAAGCAACAATTTCCATTTGCCGTAACGGTAGGCGAAGTGTCCCGTATACGAATGATGAATCACTCCATTACGAGTCGATACAATACGCTTGCCAGACAATGCCGGCAGAAAACTAACGCTGTCCTCGCCGCTACCTGCAGGCAGCTTCGAGCCAAGAATTTCCGCTGTCGTAGAAAGTAAGTCTGTCAGGCAAATCAATTGATTGTTCTGCGAGCCCGGTTTCACATTTCCCGGCCAGCGAACGATGAACGGAATGCGATGCCCGCCATCCCAAAGATCCGCTTTCGAACCGCGAAGATGAGCCGAAGGAAAATGCCCTTGCGCCTCCAACTTATCGATACCAGCTGCCTTTGATGTACCATTATCGCTCGTGAAGATAACTAGCGTGTTGTCTGTCAGCCCGTGACGTTCCAGCGCCTTCGAAACTTCCACCACTACATTGTCAGTCTGCATAACGAAATCCGCATGAGGACCCAGTCCGCTCTTACCCTGCCATTCTGGTCCCGGCACGATCGGATTATGCGGCGAACCAAGCGGAAGGTAGAGAAAAAATGGACTCTCTTTGCCGGACCGAGAATCAATGTACTCGACGGCTTCACGAGTCAGACGCGGCAGCATATTGATCTCATCGTCATGCGCAATCACTCGATCATTCTCGATAACCGCTTTCATATTCCGAGCATGGTGAAACCCGTGAAAATAATCGAATCCTCGAGTTAGGGGCCCGTCTGGAATGCGGGCTGCGACGGGCGGCGTTTTGTGCTCTTTTTGAGAATAGGCTTCGCCGGAATCAGGATCGAGGTATTGGAAATTCAAATGCCACTTACCGACAATCGCCGTATCATACCCCTGCCCTTTTAAAAAGCTCGCCACCGTTGGACGATCCTCGGCGATCAAATTCGGAGCAAAACCCGAAACGACGCCCTTTTGTAACCGCGTACGCCAGCTATACCGCCCCGTCATAATCCCATATCTAGTAGGCGTGCAAACCGACGAACCGCTATGGGCATCCGTAAAAACCATCCCCTGAGTCGCCAGTCTGTCCGCTCCGGGAGTCGCTATCTTGGAGGTTTCCGGAGCCAGCGTATGGATTTCCCCATAACCTAGATCATCACAGATAATATAGACGATATTCGGTTTATTAACCGCAGAAGTCAGCGATGCTCCAAAGAGGAAAAGTAATACAAAGAAAGTGGATTTCATAACGAGAGGTAAGCTACAGTTTGTTTCTAGAACACCAACAATGCCTCTGACAACACGCGAATTGGACTGTTTGCCAAAAGCGATTTAGGAATCTCCCCAATTTCTTAGAGACTGTTAAATAGATCGAAAATCACACTGTCTCGAATCTGTAGGAGCCAGTTTACCCCGCGATTCCTCATTTCCATCATATGTGAACCGACACAATCGCGGGGTAAACCCGCTCCCACATTGACGAATTTAGCAATCCTCTTAAACTCAAATTGCAGGTTTTTTAACCACGGATTACACGGATAATCACGGATTCAAAACATCGAATAAGATCGGATTCTAGTGATTATCGAGATTCTCTTGATCCAACGATTGAGTTCTTAAATAATCTGTGCTCTCTATGTAATCTGCGGTTAGATTTTCATCACATCACACTACACTATTCATAACCCAAAGCATCGCGACTTCCCTAAAACCTGAATGGCCATTTTTACAAAGAAACGCATCATTAAAGTCGTTCTGATTGCTATTTTCTTAGTTGGACTCGTATTCGCTGTCCAACTTCAACTCGGCCTAATCAACATCGGACAGGAGTTCGGAACCTATGGTCCCTACAACCGAATCCTCAACACGGTAGAGGAGATGGACGAATTCGAAACCGTAAGTTCCCGCCTTCGCCGAAAATTCGAATTCGGCTACCTTTCCACTCTGGAGAATTTTTCTCTGAAAGTAAAAGATGACTCAGGCCGAAGCGCCATTATCACCTTCGACAAAAACACCCCTGAATTCAACGAAAGCGATCGCGAGGGCCTCAAAACAATCATCCTCGAAAAAGCGAACAACGCATTCGCTCAAACGGAAACTCGTTAATCGAGAAGTGACAGGTCACCGACCCGTTCTACAATTGAACTTATCGAATCAAACTAACTTATTTAACAGTCTATAAGAAAATTTCTAAATCAGGTTGTCCCGTCGAAGATCCTGAGAAAAGACGAGGAGTCCAGCATCCCAACGCCCCCTCCTCAGTAAATTCCATCCTAATCCCGAATAGAAGGCGTTTCAGTCAACAATTGACCTTATTTAGAAATTACGCAAGAATTCGCGAATGTGCTGCCTTCCGATTATGAGTTGATCTATTGGGAAAACGAAAGTGGACTCATTGCGTATGAAAAAACTAATACTAAATTTAGTCGTTTTTCTTATTTGCGGATTCGCTAATGCTCAGGACAACGCTCCTACGCAGCCGAATATACTCATTCTTCTCGCGGACGATATGGGCTCCGGCGATTTGGGTTGCTACGGCGGAACCGCTCGCACGCCCAATCTCGACGCCCTCGCCGCCACCGGAATCAAATTCAATAACAGCTACTCCGGAGCACCCAACTGCTCCCCTGCTCGAGTGAGCCTCCTAACCGGTCGCATGCCAGCACGGTCCGGCATGTACAGCTATCGCCCTCCAGAGCACGCGATGCATATGCGAAGCGAAGAACTCACAATGGCCGAGGTCCTCAAAACGAGAGGCTACCAGACTGCCCATATAGGCAAGTGGCATTTGAGCAGCCTCCCACAGAATCCAGAGCTCAATCAGCCCCAACCTCACGAACAAGGTTTCGACTACTCTCTAGGAACGGAAAACAACGCGGAGCCATCGCATTTCAACCCGATCAATTTCATTCGAAACGGCGAACCTCTCGGAGAGGTCAAAGGTTACGCTAGCCAATTGCTGGCCGACGAATTTCAGCTTTGGTTCAAGACCGAACGCAAAGCCGACCAACCGTTCTTCGTCTACCTTCCCTTTCACGAGCCACACGCGAAAATCGTCTCTCCCCCGGAACTGATTGCCCACTACCCTGACGTCGACAAAAGAACCGCCAACTACTTCGCCAGTGTCGAAAATCTGGATATAGCGGTCGGTCGCGTACTCGCTACCTTAAAAGCCAATGGCCTCGATAAAAACACATTGGTCCTTTTCGCCTCCGATCACGGATCCTACCGAATGGGTTCCAACCGGAATTTTCGCGGATTGAAAGCCGACGTCTACGATGGCGGTATCCGCGTTCCACTTATCGTCTCCTACCCAGATGCATTCCCCGGAAAACGCGAACTCGACGATGCCGTTTGGTTTCCCGATCTCCTTCCCACTGTCAGCTCCTTGGTTGGCGCAAAACTCCCCAAGGACCGGGCTTATGATGGAATGAGCCTGCTCCCGCTTCTCAAAGGACGAAAATTGAAAACGCGTAAGCAACCCATGTTATGGTTTTTCTATCGCGGTTCGCCAGAAGTCGCCATGCGCCACGGCAACTACATTCTGACCGCTCGCTCCAATGACTCGACTCCTCGCACGCACGGATTGTCCGACCTCGACATGCCGTTCATCGAAAATTTCAAAGCCGACTTTTTCGAGCTGTACAATGTCGCCAAGGACCCCAGTCAGAAAAATGACCTAGCCTTCAAGTCGCCCGAAAAGCTCGGCGAAATGAAGGCCCGCTACCTCGCCTTATTCGAAGCCACCCAAAAGGACTCCGTAGTCTGGGAAGGATTGCCAGCCTACGGATCGGCAAAAGCCAATCACGACAAACCCGCCGAATTCAAACGAAATCAAGAACGATTCCTAGACAAGTAGGTACGCGACGGACTCGCATGACCAACCAGGCGAATCCAATATAGCAATCAAAAGCAGGAGGACCGACTCAGTCCTCCCTACCGAATCAAGACACTATAGTTGAATAACGGATACAGAAACTATTATTCCTCGTTCTTTACTTTTCTTGTGCCTTTTTGCGGCCAAAACAATTCGCAAACCCTTCACCCCCTTACCTTGGCCATCCGCCGCCTTGGCGTCCTTTTCCTCTCTTGAACTATTAACCGGACCGGGCACGGACGGACGGGCACGAATGCCTCCGCCTTGAAGTTTGAAGTCTTCAGGCACATTGAGAAACGAATCTTCGATCGATATCGAAGTCACCGCAACAGCTTTAAGCTGAAACGCTTTCTTGACTAATTTTGGCATTCTTGAGCAATCGCCCTGCTTTGCGAGACGCTGCCCCAAAGCCCGAAGTAAAGAAGGATTCTCCGCATAGGTGGGCTAATATGGACGCAAACACGCTTGCTTGGCTCAAAACTTTAGCCTAGAGGCTTTTCCAATGAAAATCGTAATCGTAGGAGCTGGCGAAGTTGGCTCTCATTTGAGCGAAACGCTTAGTCTAGCCAACCATGACGTAACCGTCATCGAAAGGGACAAACAACTCGCGCAAACCTTGCACGAGCAACTCGATGTTCGCGTCATTACAGCCAACGGCAGCTCCGCGAACGCCCTGCTCAATGCTGGCGTGAAAAAATGCGACTTTTTCCTGGCGATGACTAGTAGCGACGAAACGAATCTCGTTTCCTCATCGCTCGCCAAGGCCCTCGGAGCCAAGACGACTTTCGCTCGCGTTCACGACACCACTTTCCGCGACAACTCGCTTATCAATCACCAAAGCCACTTCGGGATTGACCATCTCGTCAATCCCGAAGCCCTTGCTGCCGTTGAACTTGCCAAGTGTATTCGCAATCCTGGCCGCGTGGCTGTCGAAGACTTCGGTCGCGGCCAAATCGAAGTCCAGTCGATCGAAATCCGAAAAGGCTCCAAGGTCATCGGCGTACCACTTAAAGAAATCCGACTCCCTGGAAATATTCGAATCGGACTGATAAATTGCGGTACCAATACATGCGTCGCACACGCTGAATCAGTCATCCAAGAAGGCGACCACGTCACTCTATTCGGTCATCCCGATTCCCTTTTCGAAGCCAAACCCTTCTTTCGACCGGATTCCAAACTATCAAAAAAAATCTCAGTCACCTTGCTCAGCGGCAGCGAAATCGCTATTTCACTGATTCGCCTGCTCAGCAATCCACGATTTAAAATCCGAGTTATCGAGAAAGATATCAAAATCTGTCGCGACCTCGCTGACCAACACCCCGCGGTCACGTTTATTCACGGAGCAGGTACTTCTTTACGCGTTTTGGAAGAAGAGGAAATTGGCAGTTCCGACTTCTTCGTCGCCTGTTCAAAAGATGACGAAGACAACATCATGACCTGCCTGCAGGCCTTTAAACTTGGAGCACAACATACGATGCTCGCAATCAATCGAGCAGACTACATCGAAGTAATCGACAAGCTCAGCTGGACCCTCGGGCTCGAACTCGCAGTTTCGCCGCGGGTTGCTACCGCCAACGAAATCCTACGCTACATCGGCAAGAAGTCCTTCATCGAACTCGAAGAAGGCAACAACGCAGAAAAGAGCTGTATCATCGAACTTGATATCAGCTCGAAATCGTCCATCACCGGAAAACGGATACGGGACATCAGCTGGCCCGATGAGTGCGTAATCGTCGGCCAAGAAAGCAACTACAACCCCAAGACACCTACCGGCGACGACATCATCCAAGCAGGCGACTCGATTATCGCCATCATCAGCAAGTCCAAGATCAAAGAACTGCTGAAGCTCATCAAATGAATTTCGCGCTCGTATCCAGATTATTGAGCGTCGTCATGGTCATTCTGGCCCTGGCCTTCGCTACCTGCTACGCCGTTACCCTTTTGTTGGATACCGGATCGGAAGAACCGGTCACAAGTAATGCTTTTCTTTTTTCCATCGCGATCTCAATAGTCGCCGCATTAGGACTCTACTTCATCGGACGTAAAGCCTCTTCCCGGTTCTTCAGACGCGAGGCACTCAGTATAATCGGCCTCGGCTGGATTCTATCTAGCCTGGTCGGGTGCGTCCCCTACCTACTCATCACACCCGAAATCGGCATAGCCGGCGCGATTTTCGAGAGCGTGTCTGGATTGACCACTACAGGCGCCAGCGTTCTCACCAACCTAGAAGAACTTCCGAAGAGCCTACTATTTTGGCGCAGCCTCAGCCAATGGATCGGAGGGATGGGAGTCGTTGTCTTCTTCGTCGCCATTCTCGGTTTTCTCGGAGCCGGAGCAAAACTGCTCTACTCCAACGAAGCCTCCGGATCGACCAGCGAATTCGAGGAAAGCCGCGTCCAATCGACGATCCTTAAGCTCATTTACATTTACGCCGGCCTATCGGTTGCCTGTGCCATTGCCTACCGGCTCGCCGGCATGAACTGGTTCGACTCGATCTGCCACATGTTCGCCACCGTCGCTTCGGGAGGATTCAGCACACGCTCAGGCAGCATTATGGATTTCCACAGCCCAGCCATTGAAATGGTGGGGATAGTATTCATGATCCTGGCAGCAATCAGCTTTCCCTTAATCCTCAGCATGCTTTACGGACGCTGGAATCGTGTTAAATCAAACACCGAACTCATTGGTTTCTTCCTAATCCTCGGACTATCGGTAGTCACTATCGCAGGTGTAATCATCATTGATGGTACCGATCAAAACCTGCTTCACTCCCTCCGATCCAGTACTTTCCAAACGGTTTCCATCATGACCACGACCGGATTCGCCTCCGAGGATTTCGCGCAATGGTCAGCCCTACCTCAGTCGTTGTTGCTCGTTCTGATGGTCATCGGCGGCTGCTCTGGGTCAACTGCTGGCGGCATCAAAGTAAACCGGTTAATCGTCGCCCTGCGCCTTTGTGCGCTCACAATCGAACGGTCCTTTCGCTCCCGCGTGGTGCGTCAAGTACGCATGAACAATCGAGTCCTGAGCGAACAAGCCACTCAAGACATCGTCATGTATCTCATATTGACCGGTGTTATTTTCCTTTTTTCAGTTCAGCTCGCATCCCTATTTGAAACCAACTTCCAAATGGGTACGAATCTCAGCGCGGTACACGCCTGTTTCTTCAACATCGGCCCTGGGTTCGCCGAGGTGGGCCCGACCGAGACCTACGCCCCGTTCCATACCCGCACCAAGCTTCTGCTTTCCCTCCTGATGATTATGGGGAGACTCGAACTCTACGCCATCCTAGCCCTCTTCGCCCCATCCCTTTGGCGCAGCTTGGACTGATCTCGCATCAAAACGCTACATTCTAGCTGCGCGAGGGACTCGCGTGGATCACGGCAAGCAGCGTATACCGTCTCGGCTCTGGTCTACGGACGCAAAAAAAGCACGTTCCGTCCGGAACGCGCTTTAAAAATTCAAATAGCTAAACAGTCGACTACTCAGAACCGTCGTCGCCAATAGCCTCTACTGGACAGCCTTCGAGAGCTTCCATACAAAGATCGATGTCTTCTTGAGTCGTAGGTTGCTTATGGACAAATGAAAATGCTTCGTCGTCATTCCGAGTAAAGAAATCCGGCGCGGTCTCACGACAGAGATCGCAATCGATGCACTGTTCGTCGACGTAGAATTTTCCTGCGACGTTATCTGCCCACTTTTCTTCTTTATCTGCCATAACGCGTATAAATCCAATATGGATGTGACCTGTCAAGCGGAGAGAGAGCCGTTTTCGCGAATTTGCCTTCAATTTCACTTAAGCGAAGGAATTCCGACGTACTTTCGCCATTCGAGGCCTATCGGCCTTTCTGGCGCAATACTTTATCAATCTCCTCGAACGTACGCTCCAAGGCCCCCCGACTATTCTTCACCCAAATCGCCTGATTGCGTTTCTGCTTCTCCCGAGCCTCATCGTCTAGGGCGAGTGCAACTAACCTCATCTTGAGCGCCTCAGCATCAGTCAAGCTTTCTGCAGAGCCCGATTCCAGCAAGCCATCTCGAATGCTCCGAAAATTATTCATGCCCGGGCCGAAAACCATCGGTACTCCCAGCAAACCGCATTCAATCGGCGTTTGCCCTTCCTTATGGGGCGCCAAGCTCTTGCCGACAAATGCCAAGTCCGCCAATTGCGTCAAGACACGTAGCTCTCCACTCGTGTCGCCTACCAAGATATCGACATCCCCAAATGGATCGCCCTCCGACCTGAAATGCCAATTCAATCCCTCGCTAGCGCTTTCAAGAAGCGAACGTACCTCCCCGCGACGCTCCGCGTGGCGCGGCACCAACATCAAACGGCTCTTCGGAAGCTTTTTCCGCAAACGCTTGAACGCTTCGAGCAACATCGTTTCCTCGCCTGGCCAAGTCGACGAACCTAAAAGCACGAACCCATCGCCCAAACCCAAACGCGCTTTCATCTCCGCCCGCTCGCTTGTACCCAGACGTTCGCCAATCGAGACATCCAGTTTCAAATTCCCAGTAACGACCATTTTACTCCGGTTTACGCCAATCACTTCGAATCGCTGTGCATCGTGCTCCGAAATCGCCAAAACTCGACTGATGCCAACGAAGTGGCTGCGAAACAAAAAAGCCAAGCGCCGCGCGTATCGAAAGGAATTGTCCGACAAGCGGCCATTGACCAAAATCATCGGCGTATTCGAATTCAAAGCCTGTTGAATATGCTCCGGCCACAATTCCGTTTCCGCGCAAATCGCCAAATCCGGTTGAACGTGTTTCCAAACGCGGCGACTGAATGGCCAAAAGTCCAAGGGGAAATAAACAATTCGGTCACAAATATCCGAATACCTCTCCTTCGCCAAACGATAACCCGTACTCGTCGTCGTCGTCAAGAAAATCTCTATGCTATCGTCCGAAGCCAATTTTCTGAGCAACGATTCAATCACCAACATTTCGCCCAAACTGACCGCCTGAATCCAAACCCGATAATGCCCTTCCCGCTTAGGCCACGCCTCGAGTCCCATCCCCAAACGCATCGAAAACGCCCCTTCATAGTCGCCCCTCTGCTTCATCTTGAGCAGGTACTTCGGCGACAATAATAAGGCGAAAGGCGCGAAAATCAGCCTGTAGATCCAAATAAACAACTCCCGCTTAGAAACCCACTTCCTACAGCGAATGCAAGCCCTACCTCTTTTATCCCCACGATGCCTTTGACAGGCCCCATTCAATCCACCAGTTTCCGCCCATACCTATGGATCACCTGCACGCCTACTGGAGAATGGAATACGTCACTCAGGAGAAATCTCCCGAGTCCCGCCGCCCCTTCGTCGATCTTCCGAAAATGGATGACGACAAAACCACGCTCATCATCGCTCGCGAAGTGCACAGCTTCATCCTCATGAATCGCTACCCTTACAACGCCGGGCACTTGCTCATTCTACCCTATCGCGAAATCCCCGACATTGAAGACTTGACCGCAGAAGAACGCGTTTGCTTCGCCGACACCACAATCAAAGCTAAACGCATTCTCAAAGCTGCTCTCAAGCCAGACGGATTCAATATCGGCATCAATTTGGGCGAAGCCGCAGGTGCGGGAATACCTCGCCACCTGCACCAGCACGTAGTGCCACGCTGGATGGGCGACACCAACTTCATGCCAGTACTTGGCTCTACGCGGGTGCTTCCCCAATCGCTCGAAGCCATGTGGAATCATTTGAAATCGGTTTCCGAAAAGCTCGACTAAGCGCTTTCGGCTCCTATCTTCGCCGATTCCTTTATGGCTACTAGCAAGCTACATTTTCAAAACCCAAGACAGCTCTCGCAACTTTATTGCAGCAAAGAGGAGAACCTCAGCCTCGTTGAGGAGCTCTTTGGCGTCACAGTAGTCACACGCGATGGCTGGCTCCAGGTCGATGGTGAAGAAAGAGCTATCGAACGAGTGACGATCGTTTTCGAACTTCTCCAACTTGCTCGAGAACAGGGACTTAATATTAAACGGCCTGATTTCTTGAATATGGTCACCGGTGTCTCGGAAAATAAGGAAGAAGAACTGCGGAGCCTATTTGATCATAAAACGATCATCAAAACGCGCCGCGGAAGCATCGTTCCTAAAACGATCAGCCAAAAGAAGTACCTCCAAGCGATTTTCGACAACGATATCGTCTTCGGGATCGGGCCCGCAGGAACTGGAAAAACCTATCTGGCTATGGCAGCCGCCGTCTCGGAATTGCTCGCAGGCAATATCAAACGCCTGATTCTTAGCCGCCCTGCCGTGGAAGCCGGCGAAACCCTCGGATTCCTTCCAGGCGACCTGCACGAAAAGATCCTTCCATACCTAAGGCCCTTATATGACGCGCTTTACGACATGATCGACCGTAGCGACGTCGACAAACTCATTGAAAAAGGGGTCATTGAAATCGCCCCGCTTGCCTACATGAGAGGCCGTACGTTAAGCGATTCGTTTATCATTCTCGACGAAGCCCAAAATACGAGCCCCGAACAAATGATGATGTTCCTCACGCGTTTAGGAAATGAAAGTAAAATGGTCATCACTGGCGACATCACCCAGATTGATATTCCACGCTCCAAGACCTCGGGACTACTCGAAATCCAAAAAGTACTTAAATCCCTGGAAGGCATAAACTTTCATACATTCGAAGCCAAGGATGTCGTCCGACATCACCTCGTTCAAAAGATCGTAGAAGCTTACGAGGAGTACAGAAATGCCGATAGTGTCCCCCGGGTCGCCACTAACTAAAGGTTGCGTCTCTAATCGATTTTGAATCTTCTAGTCGTTCAAACGTCGAACACGTATGCCACTTTCCGAGCAGTTTAAAGCGCTTCTAAACCGGGTTTTCCGAAAAAAGCGCAAGAAGCGCAAAACCGAAGCGTCTTCATCAGTTCTGATTTTCCTCGAGAAAAGCTCGGCCATTTCGCTCGGAATCTTCGTGACCACGGTGGCGGCGATCGTCGTCACCAGCTTTATTGGCATCAAGCATTCCGGCTTCAAGTTCCTTCCCAACCAGCTCGCAACGATTCTGATCGCCGCCTCCGAGGACTTCACCTACCAAAGCGCCATCCTCACGGACAGAAAGCGCGAACAGCTGCTCACAGATGTCTCTCCCGTCTACAAGACGAACATGAGCTACTTCAACAGCTATAGCCAACACGTGAAAGAACTGTTGAAGGATATGGATTCCTACGCTGCGTTAGCCCACGACCTTTCCGCTATAGGCGCTCAAGATTACATTCATCGGATCGCCGAACGGTTCAATATGAAAGGCGACTATCGCCTCTCCGATTCCGACCTGACGACCATCGTAGAATTCAGAGACGCCGAAACGCGCCGCGACTTGATCCAGACCGGTCTCATTAGCCTGCGCGAAAGCTACAAAATCGGCATCTACGACAAGGACGATCCCAACTTCGACTTCGGCGACCAATCCGTCGCCCTTTTCAAAACGGAACGGGGCATCGGCCAACGTCGCCTCGAATCCACCGAGTCCACGCTAACCACGCTTCGTATCGCCTTTAACGCAGAGAACGTTTCCCCTCTCGTATCCAGTGCTCTAGGACGCTTTTTCCGAGATGGCGTACAGCCGAACTTCGATCGCGACGAAATTGAAATCCAAGCCCTTCGAACCAAAATGCTCGAGTCCTTCGAACCCGTCATCGTTCGCGTTCGCAAGGGAGCCAGTATCATTGAACCAAATACGCGCGTCACCCAAGAGCAATACGAGCAACACGTCGCCTACATACGCCACCTCGACGGCAAAAAAGCAGAATTGCTCGATTACCAGCTCATCGGCCGAGCCCTGATAGTAATGGCCATGCTCATTGCGGCCACCTTCTACATTCGGCTCGAAGACCGACCCACGCTGCAAAGTAACGCCCGCCTCGGTCTGCTCGCTCTAGTCGTCGTCTGCAATCTAGCAATCGTCCGTCTTTGCTTCGAACTCGGAAACCAAGAACGATTTCTCTACGACAGCGGCCTCTCGGCTATTCTTCCATACATCACCCCAACCACACTCGCTCCGCTACTAATCGCCATTCTAATGGGAAGCGGACCTGGACTCCTAACGGCGCTCATGGTCAGTCTATTTTCCGCCGTTATGTTCGGCAATCGGCTGGAACTCATGGTGATGACGTTCCTGGCTTCCTGCGTAGCGATATTTATCTGCCGTAATATCCGCAAACGTAGCCGCGTCGTGACTGCCGGTGTCGTAAGCGGATTATGCATAGCCGTCTTCACTTTCCTATTCAACTGGTCCGAAGGCCTCCCAATAGAAACTATCCTCAGCCAGATCGTAGCAGCCATCGTTACCGGATTGCTCGAAGGCGTCATCATTCTAGGCGTGCTACCCATCCTCGAAGGACTATTCAACCGCACCACCGACATCACCCTGCTCGAGCTGAGCGACTATAATCACCCTATTCTGCGACGCCTTCAACTCGAAGCGCCCGGCACGTGGCACCACAGTCTCATGGTCGCCAATCTCGCCGAAAACGCCTGTAACGCGATTGAGAGCAATGCCCTGCTCGCTCGCGTCAGTTGCATGTTTCACGACATCGGAAAAATAGTGAAACCGGAATACTTCACCGAAAACCAACTAGACGGACACAATCCGCACGACCGGAAGACCGCCTCGTTCAGCGCTCTGATAATCAAGAGCCACGTAAAAGAGGGCGTCGACCTCGGCCTCACTTTCAAACTTCCCCGCCCGATAATCGACGTCATACGACAACATCACGGAACCAACCTCGTTCGCTATTTCTACCACAAAGCCGTTCAGCAAGCCGAAGAAGAAGCCCGCGACCCAGGCAAGGTAGCTGTCCTCGAATCGACCTATCGCTACGACGGCCCCAAACCGCAATTCAAAGAAAGCGCCGTTATTCTTCTCGCCGACTCCATCGAAGCCGCCAGTCGTTCGCTACCCAAAGCAACGCCTCAAAACATCGAAGAACTGGTAGATCGCATTTTCAAGACCAACTTAGACGACGGACAATTAGACGAATGCTCCATAACGATGTCAGAACTAGCGAAGGTCAAAGAGAGCTTCATATTCACATTGCTCAATTCGCTCCACTCACGCATCGCCTACCCAGGCTCCAAGAGCCAGGATGCGGCATCCGGAAAAAAGACGACGCATGAACGAAAGTCCGAACGAGTCGAAGCGAGTGCAAGTCAGTAACGCCTGCCCTCAACTTCAAGCGAACCCAAAACAAATAGAACGCCTCTTTACCGTCCTCGATCGATTTGGAGGCTTCGATGCCCCTTCTGGAGAACTCTCCATCGCCTTTCTCTCCAAAGAGGAAATAGCTCTAGTCCACCATCGATTCATGCAAGACGATTCCGTCACGGACGTCATCACCTTTCCAGGCGACCCTAAAGATGGAATAGCCGGTGAAATCTGCGTTTGCCCGCAAGTTGCTCTCGATTACTCAAAAATCCATCAAACAAATTTTTCCGAAGAACTTTCATTGTACCTAACTCATGGATACTTACATTTGTGCGGATTCGACGATATTAATGATGATGATCGATCAGAAATGCGAAAAGCCGAAACTAATGCCATGTCCACGCTCAAAGAGCACAACGCCATTCCGGCATTCGAATTCCAGCCATAGTACAGTCAGTGAAACCCCATCAGCCCAACTCATTGATAACGAATTCACAGCGATTGCTATACAAATCGCTATATATTTTCATCTTCGGATTCTTTCTCTTCAAAGTATACCAATACCGACATCCGGATTTCGGCTACAGCGCCCTCCCGATGTTCAGCCAAAACAACTACGAGCAATCGGTGGAGACACTCAAAACCACCTCTCACTATACCTTTCCAGGCGACATTGGTTATGATGGACAGTTCTATGCCCAACTCGCACTTGAACCCAAAGCGAACAGCCTAGAGATCCAAGAAGCCCTCGACAACTACAACTACCGGGCAAGGCGTATTCTATTTTCTTGGACAGCCTGGGCAATCGGCCTAGGTGATCCCTACTGGAGCATTCAAGCTTATGGCATCCAAAATTCTCTATTCTGGCTCCTAATAGCAGCGCTCTTACTCCGATGGCTCCCGCCCAATTCCTGGCAAAACACTTTGCGGTACCTATTTAGCCTCTTCACAGCCGGTCTAGTTTATAGTCTAAATAGAGCGCTCCTTGATGGACCTAGCTTATTTCTAATAGCTCTTGGTATCGCTTGCATAGAAGCCAATCGCTCTTGGCTCGGCACAGCCATACTTGGCCTTGCAGGCATTGGCAAAGAAACCAATCTTCTCGCCATCTCGGCTTTATGGAAACCAGGAACCGAAAACGCCAAGACGCGTTTCGCTTTCCAGGCAATCCTAGCAAGCTTGCCGTTCCTCCTTTGGTACGCCTATATCCTAAACTCGAATACCGAATCACTATCCCAAGCTGCAGGAAGCAATAACTTCGCTCTACCCCTCGTCGGCATTTTCTCAACCGCATTGGGTATCCTCAAAAAAGGCGGCGAAACTGGTTTTCCCGCGAGCACCTTCATTCAATTCGCGATGCTCGGCAGCCTGCTAATTCAAGCTGCCTACATACTCTTTCGTCCGAAGCCAGATCGTCCTTGGTGGCGAGTAGGCGCTACCTTCGCTGTTTTGATGCTCGTACTTGGCGACGCGGTTTGGGAGGGAATCGAAGCGGCCCCACGCGTCCTCCTACCGATGACATTCGCTTTTAATCTTCTTTTCTCACGAAAACTCGCTCTTCTACCAATTCTCATTTTCGCGAACACGCTTTCGATTGTCGGTCTCTTTTCCATGCAACCGCCTAGCGTGCCAGAGCGATTTACAGTGAAGGGACAAGGAATTCTCGCATACGTCGAAGAGACCAACGAATACGAGCAACTCGAATTCCACAACGGTTGGCATCCATATCAAGGCAACCCAAAACGCTATTGGAGATGGTCCAGCGGTTCTGGAGAAATGAGTTTTCGAATACCCGGCGAACGCAGCGTCAACGCGACAATTTCTTTCCTCACAAAAACGATTGATTCTAGAGAATTAAACCTCGAAGTAAACGGAAAACGCGTTTGGCAATATCAGAGCCCAGGAGGATACAGCGAAACTCACACCACATCCTTTATCCTAAAACCTGGTGACAACGTTTTACGAATATCCAGCCCGCAACCACCCATTCGCGTCGGCCAAGATCCACGTGACCTCAACTTCGCCTTCTACGACTACACGATTAAACTCATCTCTGCAGTGGCGAATTAGCGACTCTGAACTCTACGCAGGGCTGGCGCTTGCCCCATACCGTGTAGTTAGAGAAATATTTCGATTGCTGAACAGCACAAGCGCCGACTCTACGGACTCGCCGCTCTTCAGCTTACACTAAGCAAGGCACCCAAGTCCGCTCCACGTTCACGCAGCTCGCGTAGTCCAAGCGATTTGTGACGTTTAGCGAGCCGTTTCCCCGATTCATCCAAAACCAATGGGCAATGAAAATAACCTGGAATCTCGTAGCCAAGCGATCGATACAACAAAATCTGACGGGCAGTCGATAGGAGTAGATCCTCACCGCGAACCACTTCCGTAATACCCATCGCAACATCATCCGCCACTACCGCCAACTCATAAGAAGGCATCCCATCTTTGCGCCACACGAGAAAATCTCCGAAATCGCGACCCGCAACAAAACACTGAGCCCCCAAATTACCATCGATGAACTCTATCGCTTCGCCATCCGGAACCCGAAACCGCCAATTCATCGCACCAGCCGATTCTTCAGATTCAAAACCGATTGCCCGTTCACGACAGGTCCCAGGGTAGATCAATTCTCCAGTAGATTCATGAGGGGCCGTGACGGATTCTTGAACATCTTTGCGAGAACACTTGCACGGGAAGACACTTCCATTCGCTATCAACGCATTCCAGGCCTTTCGAAACACTCCATCGCGTTCACTTTGACGATAAGGACCGCAATCTCCTCCAATATCCGGGCCCTCTTCCCAATCCAAGCCAGCCCAACGCAAATCCTCAATCAAGGATCCAGTAAACTCTTTCTTGCACCGCTCCTTATCCAAATCCTCCACTCGCAATATTAGAGTTCCGCTGGCATCTCTCGCCCGAGTTTGAGCCTTCAGAAAGGTTTTTGCATGCCCTAAGTGCATCAAGCCGGTCGGCGTCGGAGCAATCCGACCTCTATACTCACCGCTTTTATTCACTCCAAATTTCATTTATGTGGTTACTAGCCTGATTCCAATTAACCTCAAGCCACCCCTACTCCGCTCTAATTCTTCGAATCGTCCAGAGGATCGCACACAGGGTTACTCCCGGCCAAATCACAAGTGTCGGCTGCTGAAGAAGGTGTTTCTGATGCTTATGCAACAACGTTCCTAGTTCTGCCCAATTCGGATCGCCCGCTAGACCAAGAAACGTAAGAGCACTTAGCTCAAGTATAGCAATGGCAAATACGAGTTTCCAAATCTCCACTAACTGAGGCCGTATGTTCGGCATTAAACTAAAGAAGAAAAGGTGACGCCTATTTCCGCCAATGGCCCGACTCGCTTCGACATGCAACGCAGTATTCTGCTCGATCCACAATATTCGCAATTGCCGAAACGCCAACGGCACTCCCGCAATAGCGATTGCGATCGAAAGCGTCGCCGGAGAACGATCCATAAAAATCATAAAAAGCAGTCCCAAAAACATCACCGGAACCGCAATCCCTAAAGAAACCATAGCTAAGATTAATTTCGAAACATTCGATCCACCATTACGCTCCACAGTCAATAAACCGCTCGACAACAACAATGTCCCGAAACTCGCCAACAGTGCATAGCTAATCGTATTCGCCGAACCACGCCAAACGCGACTCGTCACATCCTGACCCAATTCATCAATACCGAATAAATGCGACCAACTAAATCCACCGTCGGCTTTTTCCAAGAAAATCTGTCCGTAAGGATCGAACGGCACCAGCGCGAACCCAAGCATACAGAAAACCAAAAATACTACCGGCGCCGCATTGCGCTTCAGTCCTTCAATCATCCCTTGCCACCTTCCTGAGAATCGCTGACCACATCAAGCCAGCGAGCTACGATATCCGAAAGAAACGCGACGCCAAATACCAACATGATTAACATCAACAAAAGGTATTGAGCGACAAATAGGTCCCGGTCGATAATCGCCGTCACCACATAACGCCCAATCCCTGGCCACGAAAAAACCGTTTCGGTCAAAAACGCACCCCCAAGCAACGCACCTATCGAGGTTCCAATAACAGTGACTACCGGAGCTCCTGCCACTCGCAACAAATGCCTGAACACGATTCGAACCGACCCAAACCCCCTCGCCCTCAAAGCGGTATACAGAGCGTTCACTTCTGGCTCGTTCAAACGCGCATACAGAACGGAAGAGACGTTGGCCGCTGGAAACACGGCCAGACAAAGAGCTGGCAAGGTCAGGTAGCGAACCGTCATCCCCAGAGCCCTACCATCCATGGCTAGCAAACTATCGATTAGCAAGAAACCCGTACGATCCGGCGGAGGAATTGCCGCTAGGTCGAATCGCCCTCCCAGAGGAAAGATTCCAAGCCAAAGCGAACCCACTACAAGCGCAAGCAAGCCAATCCAGAATATTGGGACCGTAAGACCAATCGTGCCAAACGACATCGCTAGGTTTTGACTCCACCGACTCGGACTAACTCGGGCGAATAAGGCCGCGCTCGATCCGAAAAAAATGCCAATCGCCATCGCGATCAAACTAAGCTCTAACGTCGCGGGAAAAAACAGCTTCACATCATCCGTAGCCAACCGACCCGTCTGCAGGCTACGCTCCCAATTGCCAGTCAGGAATTTCAGGTGAAAAAGCCCGTATTGATACAACCACGACCGATTCAACCCCATCCTCTCGCGCTCCGAAGCAATTTGTTCTAGATCGGGAAATTTCTCGAACTTCAATTCGATCGGATCTTCCGGGATCGCCTTCATCGCAAGAAATAGCGATCCGCTCGCCATCAAATAAACGGCGATCAAATAGATGCATTTTCCTATTATGAATTTGGCCAAGTAGAATTCGTTTAACCGTTAGGTAGCGGCCGATCTCCGAGCGGCCACCGCAACAACTATAAATGACCGCTCGGAGATCGGCCGCGCCCTTTACTCTTCAGGCTTGGACTTCTTGATCCAACCTAGGCGCAATTCGCCGATTTTCTGAAGTTCGAATCCTTCGTATCCGGATTGCATGACGACGATATTATCACCGTGCACTAGCGGAAGGATCGGCAGATCCTTCCTCCAAAGTCTCAAAGCATCTCCATAAATTACTGCCCGTTTTTCAAGGTCCGCCTCCACCCTGCCAGACAGCAGAAGACGGTCCATTTCGTTGCTTCGATAAAAACTGTAATTCGTGGCCGTTCCCTTTTCGGCGGCCCAACTAGCGAAAAAGACGCTAAGAAAGTTATCGCTATCTCCATTATCGCCCATCCAACCAATCAAACCTGCTTCGAAATCCCCATTGCGCAAGTTGTTCAAGTGAGCTTTGAAATCGCTCGAAACCACCTTAGTCGGAATACCCACCGCATCAAGTTGCCCTTTAATGAAAGTGGCGATCGTCACCGGATCCGGAAAGTACTGTCGCGGCGCATTCATTACTTGAATCTCCAATGGCTCCAAAAACCAATTAGGATGGGCCGCTACAATCTCTCGAGCCTTTTCGACATTCAACGGGATCCCCTCTTCGCGATCCGGATAACCCAAAAACCCTTTCGGCACTGGATAGCTCGCCGACCGTCCAGCTCCCTTTAAAGCCACTTTCGCCAAAGTCTCTCGATCGATAGCCAAAGCTACTGCTTCTCGAAACTCACGATTCGCCATGCGTTCGTTGTCCATATTGAACGCCAAATAGCCAACATTGAGACCCGCTTCTTGAAACACCTGAATCTTCGGGTCGCTCTGCAGTGCAGCCAATTCAGCAGGTTGTACCCCATCCATTGCGTGGATCTCTCCAGTCTTCAGTTTTAACAATCTCACCGTGCTGTCAGGGACTACCGTCATCGCAATTCGCTTAAAAGTCGGGGCTTCGCCCCAGTAATCGTCATTGCGCTCCAGCATGATCACCTGGTTCGGACGCCAGTCTAAAAATATGTAAGGTCCCGTACCCACCGGATGCCGTTGAAAAGCCGCCCCATGAGCTTCTAAAGAAGCAGGACTTAGCAAGGACGCAGGAAAAACTGCCAAAGAATGAAGCAGCGACGCATTTGGCTTTGAGAGCTTGAACTCCAACTCCATTTCACCAACCGCATTTACTTCCTCAATATCCTGATACAAATATTTCCAATAGGAAAACGACGCTTCCTTCAAATGCCCCGGATGCTCGGGATCCATTTGGCGATGAAAGGAAAAGAGAGCTGTTTCCGCATTTACAGGGGTTCCATCATGGAATCGTACATTCGGGCGCAACGTAAACCGGTAGATCATCCCATCCTCGGAAATCGAATACGACTCCGCTAGGCAGGGCTCAATCTCTAACGTCCCGCTCTTGAAACGAACCAAACCTTCGCAAATTTGGGTCAAGGTATTAACCGATTCGCCATCATCCACGTCCGCCGGATCCAATTTCTGAGCATCGCTACCACGGGCAAACACGAACACGTCCGAACGCTCTGAACCACCCCCTCCCGAACAACCCGCCAATAACGCGAGGCCCATAAAACCGAGAACGGAAATGGAAGCCCTGGTTAGCCAGTCATTCGCACGCATGCCAAGAATTCGATTCATAACCTGCGACAATGTTACTTCGTCTACAGAGGGCAAGAATCGATCCCGAGGAATCGATTCTCTCAACAGCCTATTGAAACAAACTCGGATCAACCCCAAGGCACCCCTCAAGGTTGTCCCTATACTCCTGCGACCGAAAGGTCTTGAGCCGGCGCGCAATGCGACGACGCAGTCCCGATTCATCGATACGCTCTCCCATGCCTTCATTGATATCCTTCTTGAGAAATTCCTCCAAGTAATCCTGGTGACGCTCCCAAAGTTGAATATCGACTTTCTGCTTCGCATCCAAACGTTCCTTATACCAATCGCTAGACTCGAAAGACTCGACGGAGAACATCGCTCGAAAATCCGGATCGGTATATTTCATCCCTTCATATTCGCCATGGGCCATCACGTGCAGCAGAGCCTTAAGCGGAGGACAAGCCGCATCAATCGATCCGTCCTTGAAGTAGTTCAATGCTACGCGGCGCTGAGTATCGACTATATTGCGAATCCCATCGACAAACGTATCCAGGTCTTGCAACTCCGGACGCAAAATATCGTCTGAAAACACTGAACGTGGATTACTGAAGATCCTCCCCCCAAATTCCTGAACAAACTCGCTCGTAATTCGATAACCCAGGCGCGATGCCTGAACCTTTTCACCTTCGTATTCAAAATCCTCACACGATTTCAAATAGCCCTTCTCAAGCATATATTCCGCTTTGCGTTCCTCGGGACGCATCCGACTCCACAACTCGGGAATCAACAAACTAATATCATGATCGCAACGAAACTTCGGTCCGATGCAACCAGCCGATGACGTAAAGCACTGATAACCGGTCGTCAAATAGGAAACCAACGCGTTATTCAAATCCACGATCGGAAGCAGCGCATTAAATGGTCCCTTCGTCAAAGCGCCTTCGGACCCAGCCCCTGTAGTCGAGGGCGACTTGCCAGTCAAACTAGCAGTGAAGTCCATCAACAGTTCCGGCAGCTCCTGGTAGTGAATCGGATTGTAAACCGCCAAAGCGCGTACGCCTTTCGATGGCGGATTATTTCGCCGGCCCGGCAATACAGCGTTAACCGGAAACGGCGGAGTTCTACCTTTCGGCAATCTACGATATAGTCGCGCCCCCACTTTCGCGATGTAAGTCTTGCGCCCATCCTCCATATCCAATCGATTCTGAAGGTATCGAGGATTCTTAGACGGCAAGCCATCCACAATCCGAGGTTCTGATGAAGAAACCGCAAATTCTGGATTTTCAGCGCAGTTGAAATCGCGAATCGCTTTCTGCATTGGTTCGGTGAAATTGCCGAATCGAATCGCATCGTTCTCAATGGCCTGCGTCTGTTCGCGCGTCAACGGTTCGAAATTGGAAAAGAACAATCCGTTACGCGAAAAATCTTTCTCAGTAGTTTTATCGTAACCGCGATGAATAGCATCGTCTGGGCGCTGGAATAATCGGTACTCGCAATTAAGAATAAATTTAAGCGAACGCTCGTTATCCATCCCGGTATTCAAGCCTTTTACAAGCTGAGCCGGCACGACCACCGAAGCTGAAATATCGTCTTCGGTTTGAATTTTCGCAGCAGGAGAGAAGTCCTTGCGCAAGCTAAACACGCGCCAAGAGCCATCCTCGGCGAAACCGACGCGCAAGTACTGGCTGATCAATTTCTGATCGCGATACTTCAGTTCGTTGCCTGGCTTGCCATTGACGACATCCACGCTGAAACGATCGCGCCACCCTTCTCCCCAATCAGGCTTGAAGAATCGCTTCACCACTAACACAATATCTATAACGTATCCAGGAATCGACTTCAGCCAATCGTTATACTCGTCGCTATAGGAAGGCGACACGGAGAGTAATTTAATAACCGACCCAAGAGATCGTGAATCGCCAAGAATCGGGCGTCCGTCATCCTTATTCAAGGACGAATCTCTAAAGCGTGAGCCAAATCCTCTGTTAACGACTTCTTCGACTAGATCGAAGTCCTTTTTAATGTCCGCCGTAAAGACAGGCCCTGCGACAATCGCATCGGCAAGCGACTTTGAAATCTCAGACTTCCCCCCGCCTGAAACCGTGCATGGCTTGTGACAGTAAGTGCCCACAGCGCCAGTACCAATCAAACGCCAGCGCCGACCGACCATCGGCCTCACCATTTCGACCTTATAACCAGAAGGCAAAATGTAAGTGACATCCGACTGGAGCTGCAACGTTCGCTGAGCTCCATCCTTCTCCCATTGTATAGTCTGATCATGCAGCTGAATATGAGAACGACTTGGTATGTATTTTATATTTGGATACTTTTTATCAATAGCATACCCATCGTCATGCACATCTATCTCTTCCTCTAACGCAGCCACTGTTTCCTCGAACGTATGATCCACTTCTTGGATATACTCGCTCAAATGAAATTCTTCTCCCAAGTCATAGCTCGCGAATGAAATAGCTCCACCCGCATGCTCTTCTTCCACGTTGCCCAATAGATTAGCGGAATAGGATATCTGGGTCTTAACCTCCTTCTTGCAATAACCGTAATAATTATCTGCAATAAGCGTGACCACCACGCCACTGCTGTCGCGCGAAGTGACTTTAAACGCGCCGCCGTCATTGTAGAGCTCGTCCTCGGACTCCCAGTACATGCTATCCTGCTTTTGGCGGTCGGTTGCGTCAGCGATATTCGGCAACCCTAACTCCTTTTTAGTGAAGGTAACCAGGTGAGGAGCGAGAATCACGCAACCCGTATGTCCCGACCAGCGCTTAACATCCAAGCCGCTATCGTTTTCAGACAAGTACGGATCGCCGGCATTGCCGAAAATACTCTCCACGAAATCCAAATTACTTGTCAGGTTGCCAGGCGCGAAAAAGCGAACTTCCATCCGTTTTTCCTCAGTAAGGTCCTCCACTCCAGGCTGTACAATAGGTCGTAACATGAGCGAGACGAACAAGCGAGCTTTGTCTTCCTGCGTCGACGTAAACGGCAACTCCAAGAGATCTTCCGGAGGATTCAGCGCCCTTTCGAGCAACTTAGCGAATACTGGAAGCGGAACGGACTTCTTGTCCGCGGGAATCGGCAAACCGCCTTCCGCGACATGAAATACGCCCTTGGTCGTTCTGCGATCGCTAGAAGGGTTATTCAAGACGCCCTGCTTCACCCGATAGCTGCTCACGATATTCGATTCGAACGAATCGGCATCTGGAGCGAGCGACAACGCTCGAGCCAGTCCATGGCGCTCCAAAATGAGGGAATCGGTCGGCACCCACTTCCGATTCTCTACGTCCAATCCAGCGAAAAGGCGCGTCACGTAATCCTGGATCCGCTGATCCACAGGGCAAAGGTGTTCGCGAAGGAGCCGGTTTTTCTCAGCTACGCTCTGTAAGAGCGAACTGCCTATCTGAAGAAAAGGATAGTCCTTCTCATCGCCAAAAATCGGGTATCCCTTCGAGCGAAGCTTGATATTCAAGTATTCTACCAATGCCTCTTCGTCATAAGAATTTTCGCCCGTCTCCAGGTCGAATCCAATACGGGTTTTTAAGTCAGTCCAATCGTTGTCCATAGTTAATTTTAAAAATGAATTTTGGCAAGTTAACGCCATAACGATTGATTGCCGCTCGCCATTCAAGCCAGAACCGAGGCGGCGCCCAAAATCAGGGACTTTCCGTTTTGCCTGGAAGAAGGGCTCCCTGTTCCAGGCAACCGTTGTAACTTAAAACGCTCACAATTGCTTAAAAATAAGCAGCACGACCCTTTCTGAATAAAAAATAGGCGACCAATTCCGCCTGAGCTCGATTTTCCTAACCCGCGCCAACAATCGTCGGCATTTTCGGTACGGCATTCAGCAAACGCTGCGTGTATGGATGTTGTGGCGAATGGTAAAGCGTATCGGTCGAGCCTTGCTCGACGATTTCGCCCAACTCCATCACCAAAGCTTCCTGGCAAATATGCTCCACTACCGCCAAGTCGTGAGCAATGAAGAGGTAGGTAATCCCCATCTCCTCTTGAATGTCCTGCAGCAAATTTACGATCTGGGCCTGCACACTAACGTCGAGAGCGCTCACGCATTCGTCGCAAATGATAAATTCCGGACTCGAGCTCAATGCCCGAGCAATGCAAATCCGTTGGCGCTGTCCGCCGCTAAATTGATGCGGGTACCGATTCATCGCATCCGATGGTAATCCCACCTTTTCCAGCAAATCCGCTACCCGCTCCTGACGCTGTGACTTCGACATCTCCTTCGCATGCACCATCAATGGCTCCGCTACGATCGACGCAATAGTCAATCGTGGATTCATCGACGCATACGGATCCTGAAAAATCGTTTGGATCTTCTTTCGATAAGGCATGAATTCCTTATCGCTCAGCGACGAAATCACTTGGCCTTCATAGCTAATCGATCCACTCGCCATCGGAGCCAGCCTCAAGATCGACTTGCCAATCGTACTCTTGCCGCTGCCGCTTTCACCGACCAATCCCATGGTCGTGCCTCGAGCCACCTTAAACGACACCCCCTTCACCGCGTGTACATATTCGACATGCTTGAAAAACGACCCACGCTGAGCCTCGTAAGTCACCTTCATGTCCCTCACCTCCAATAATGGCTCTCCATTCAAATCCATTTCAACATTCACCATCTAAAATTCATTCCTCATACTTGAACTTTCATCCCTCACCCCCTCATCCTTCCAAGCTAGCGTAGTCTACCACAGGCAGCCGCTTTAGATTAGCCCCCATTTTCGGGATACATTTGATCAAGGCCTTCGTGTACGAGTGCTGCGGATTCGCAAGAATCGACTCCGCCGGCCCAGTCTCTACGATTTCGCCGCGAAACATGACCGCGATATCGTCCGCAAACTCGTCCACAATGCCAAAGTTGTGAGTGATCAAGATGATCGACATATTCAGCTTTGTCCGCAGGTCCTTAAGCAAATCGATTATCTGCGCCTCAATCGTCACATCCAGCGCCGTAGTCGGTTCGTCCGCCACCAATATTCGGGGCCGACAAGCCAAAGCGATCGCGATCATAACGCGCTGCTTCATTCCCCCGCTCATTTGATGCGGGTAATCCTTCGCACGCTTCTCTGGATCGCGAATACCCACCTGATCGAGTAGCGAAACCACTTCAGACCAAACATCCGTCACATCAGTACGGTGATACTTGATAGCCTCCGCAATCTGATTGCCCACCGTGTAGTAAGGGTTCAACGACGTCCCCGGCTCCTGGAAAATGTAAGCGATCTCCTTGCCTCGAACCGAACGCATCTCCTTCGCTGACAAATCAAAGAGGCTTTTCCCATCGAGAGTCGCTTTTCCCGACACCCGACAAAGCGGTTCGGGAGGCAGTAACTTTGTCAAAGCCATCGAAGTAACGCTCTTACCGCTACCGCTTTCACCCACGATCGCCAACGTTTTGCCCTCGTCCAACTGGAACGAGATGCCCTTAACCGCCTCATTCACACCATCGCGCGAATGAAATGAAACTTTGAGATCGTTAACGTCTAAAAACATAGGTTTCCAGTCTAAAGTGACCAGAATATCCAATCAGCCAAGCGCAAAAGCCCATAAAACCAGCTACTGTGGTTCGCCTCTTCCTGAACCAAATAAAGCACCTACCTAACCCAGTCGCTTTAATATAGTATCGGTTAGCCAAATACTAACGAGCATCACCAGAAAGAACAACCCTGCATCGCCGCTCAAACCGCCAAGAGACATCAGAGCCGGTCCCGGACACAGACCCATTAAACCCCAGCCAATCCCGAACAGAATAGATCCCACGAAAAAGCGCGGAGTCATCCGCTCAGGCTCTAACCAAACAAACGGAAGCTTCGGTCTCGTTTTTAACATTAGCCGAGCGATTTTCGCTGCCACCAAATAAATGCCAACAGCGATTCCCAACACGAACATCAGCGTCGGATCCCAATTGCCGAAGAAATCCAAAAAACCTTTCACTTTATTCGGATCAGTCATACCAGAGGCAATCAAACCACCTCCAAACACCGCTCCCGATATCATCGCCCAAAAATGCGTTTTCATAGAAGTCATACTACGCTCCAAAAACGATCACCGTTAAAGCTCCTGCTCCGATAAAGACCAAAGTTGCCACGATCGAATCTCTATCCATTCGCGCCATGCCGCACAGGCTGTGTCCACTCGTACATCCACCCGCCAGCCGAGCTCCCAATCCGACACATGCCGCGCCGACAATGACTTTCCATAAATCGCCATCCAATGCCGTGACCAGTGCACCTTCCTGAACAACGCCAACGACAAGAGCGACAATCAACATCCCCCCAAGAAAGCTCAATCGCCAACCCGCCGAACCAGGAGTCCCAATCGCTTTACTCAAAAAACCAGAAATACCCACAGGATACCCCACCTTCAAAAGCGCCAGCGAAGCAGCTCCACCAATTAGCGCTCCGCCTAAAATCGCCATTCCATATGACTCGAACATTCACGCAATTTAGAATTGAAAACTTAAGATGCAAGATTCGTCGCATGATGTTCGAATTCCCTATTCAATTTTCCTTGCTCGCCCCAGTTAAATCCGCTTCTTTCCCCACCCATCATCAACTAAATGCCCAGGTGGTGGAATTGGTAGACACGCATGACTCAGAATCATGTGCCGCGAGGTGTGGGGGTTCGAGTCCCCCCCTGGGCACCAATTCAATTCGCAAGTAGCTATTCATAAGCCACTTGAGAATTAATGAATTTAGTTCACACAAATCCCATACACAATTGAACTATTCGCCAAGACAAGCGGTTAGAATCATAGCCGAGAACGCATGACGTCGTTTGAGCATCCATGCTCACGGCCCTCACTAATCCTTCTCATGCTCCTCCATCCACTCCCGCGCCATCTTCTGGGCTTCGGCGATTTGCTCGGAGGTCATTTCTTTGGCGACGAGATCTCGGGCTTTGCTGCCTACGTCGATACCATTGGCAGCGGCTAGATTGAGCCACATATGAGCTTTAGCGTCATCCTGTAGGACGCCTTCGCCATTGTCATATGAAACACCGAGGTTGAATTGCGCTAGAGCGTACCCTTCCTCGGCTATTCAAATCGTTTCTTGTATTCGATTCGAGCGAAAGAAGCTAGTCTTGCGGTCGAATTCTCCAAGCGCTCCAGCGGAATATATTCACCGAACCGAATGCCATAATCTTCCTCGAACTTCTTCGAGTTGGCGGAATTCGCAACTTCGACCGCTTCCCTCACGATCCTAAGCGACTCACGTTCATTTTCTTCGGTCGCTGCCCGAGCAAGATCAATAAGGTATTCACGAAGAACGATCGCTAACAGGCGAACGTGCTTCACGTCTTGACGATCTTGCTGATCCAACTCGACCGCATTTGCTAATTTGGCTTTCAGCATTACATGCGGCAGCGGAACCAATATTTCATGGCTCGCAACAAAGAGTGACGCCCTATCTTCAAGTTCCTTGTCTTCAACTCCCTTCACACTTCGAAGAGCTTCAATCAGTAGATCATTTTTGCCGACTTTCAGTTCGATAGCGCCGAGAACGACCTCCCTCGGGTCACCAGAATAGAGCTTGCCCCCGAGCTCCGAATGCAGCCAAACCAACGCATTTCGAGTCGCATAGATATCCATATCCGAACTCGTTAATGGTTCGTGGAGCACTATCTCAGACCGGACCCGTCCATAGTAATTCAATGCCCAGACATTTACCGCATGCCCACCAACCAACAATATCGGCTCATCCGAATCTCCGAAAGCAGCAAAGACTTCATTGAAATCTTCAACTGGCCTGGGTTCGCCTTCCATCAAGCGCCGAAAAGTTTGGAAACTCGAATATCCGATTCGCTATAAGGAGCATTGCGTAGCTGGATTTCTTTCCGCGTCGATTTTCCGCTCGCAATCGCTGACGCAGATTCCCTTCTCTCTTTTGCTTTACGCTTAGAAAGAGCCTCATGGGTAATGAAACGAACTGGTTGCTTTGATTCCATTGCTAGGACGAAGAGCATCATAGGAAAGCGAACCGATATCAAGCAAACTCAATCGCTCTCTCCCATTGAGAGCTCAGCAACGACTACCAAATTGTTCAAATTGGCAAAAGCAGTGGAGCCCTTGCTCCTATCCACATATCAGGCACTGCCTCCCGAAAAAGAGATCGGACAACGACGCGGAGACCTACTTGAAAACAGCGCTCGGCGGCGGGCATGGCGTCGAGAAGTTCGGACGAATAATGGTACTTTTACACGATAAGACTAATTCTCTCTAGCAATCGCTCATCTCGTAGCCGTTGGATATTTCCGAATAGGAACTCCTGCCTAGACCGATCAGCTCAACAGGAATCTCGGAAAAATCGTAGTTCTTGCTCAAGAATCTGGTCAGATCGCATTCACTGAAAAAGTTGGGCCAACGCCTGCTACTGGTTGGCTTGTGGAGTTCTATTGCAACTCTCTACAAGTAATCCGGATAAGCATTCATAGCATCAACGATGGCTACGCCCTCTATTTCGACAAGCCATCCGGGCCTGCAGATGGATCCCTGGACGGTATTGATAGGAATATCCCCGCCCACTGCTTCGCGGATGATTTGATTTACGGCATTAGCTTGATCGAAGTCCTTAAGATAGACGATAAGGTGGGCCATATGGCTCAAGTCTGCCTGATGGGGTCTGAGAAGAGCTCTGATATTTTCGAGCGCTCTGCGAGTCTGAAGCAATACATCTTCCGGGTGCACGATATTCCCACGCTTGTCGATGCTCGCCGTTCCTGAAATATAAAAACGGTTACGGTCTCCAAACATCAATTTGGCTCCCCGCTCGAAAGCCACTCCATAATCATCCGTCGAACTCAGGTAATCGGGAGCCTCCATATAAACAATCTGCTCTCCCTTGATTCCGCCTATAGCCAATGTATCCATCTGGACAAACACGCTCGCTTCCTTCAACCGACCTTCAATCCCGGTACTAGCTATATAATGGGTATCTCTATTCAGTCCCAGTTCATCGAAAATGCGATTGCGAGCATCAACCACTCCGGCATAATGCTGGTAAATATCCTTTATGTAAATCCAAGTACGCACCACGTTCTCGACAAAAGTCATCCCATGCTCCGCCAACAATCCTCTGTAGGAAGCGAACAGAGCATCAGTCTGTTCATAGGAGTTCTCTCCTTTCGCGGTTAAGTTCGATGCATATAACAATTGATAGTTGGCGCCAGAAATCTTAATGCCGCTTTTCCAATGATCGTCGCCCCATTCTAGAACTTCCTTTTTAAAATCATTTCCCTTAATATGATAGAGAAAAAGGCCCAGATCACCCTCTCCCAATGGCGGTTGCTGCACAATAGAAACGACTCCTCCCCTAAGCCTTCTGTAGAGATTGGACTGCAGCAGCTCATCCTGTTGTTCGTCTATATTCCTGAGATAGAAACGTGAAAAAACGAGTGAACGTTCAGTGAGCCCGCATTCCTCATAAACACGTTCAAGTTCAACGGTCAGATTTTCCAAGGAATCAGCGAAGGACAGTCTTCGAGGCGCTTCGATAGTGATGAACACCTCGCTTGCTCCTTTATCGTTTTCGTAAATCGAAAACTGGCAGTTCTCGCTATTTTTTCTGCGTGCAGCGACATAATCCAAAGGTTTCATAGAAATTCGTTTTCTACATATAAAACTACAGAGATTTAACGTACTCCACCAAATTCAGCAATTCTTCTTCTGTAAGCCGATCTGCAGCGTAATTATGATTTTCCTGTTTTAAAACATCATATAAGGAAGCCGCTCTTCCATCGTGCATGTATGGTCCGGTACGCCAGACCTCACGCAATGTCGGAGTATCCCAGATGGATGTTTTATCTTTAGGACCTGCATTCTCAAGATCATGCATCTCCATGTCGGTTAGATACTCTCCGTTATGGCATTTGCTGCACCGGGCCTTGCCTTGAAACAGTTCCTCCCCAAGCCTCGCAGCCTCGCTCAGTTCGCCATTCCTAAGATACGGACTGGGTTCAGGCCTCAGAGATTTGAGGTAGGCATCCATCGCCAAAGCCTTCTCCTCGGGAACTTCGGCGAATTGGATGTATTTGAAACCGGCCCGCACGGATACCTCCGCATTGGCCCGACAACCTGTAATCGTCGTTGGCGGGGTCACATGGGAAAAGACGAGACTCTTGACGTTTTTCGGGTTTCCCAGGCCGTCATTCAGAATGTCCCAGTTAAGACCGTCACCTCGAACATCATCAGGATGGCAACTATTGCAGGACTGCCACATTTGAAAGCAGTGACTAGCATCGTTGAACAGTATTTCTCCTTCTCGTTCAATGGTAACCAAAATATTGGGATTCAATTCAACGCGCATTGTATCAACTTCATCAATCGACACGACATCTAGGATGCTTATGCTATCACTGAAATATTCCCCAACATAAATCCGATTCCCAATTGCTAGAATCTCTCTCGGCCCGTTCCCTCCAAGCGGAAAACGCTTTCGCAACCCGACCAGAAAACCGAGGTCCGCGTTGATAGAAGCCGGGTTGGAATGCGCCCCGATTTTCGCTTGCATACCCGCCCGATCAATAACGCTGATATCATGCGTCCCCGAATGAGCCACATAAATGTATTTACTGTCTGGTGACACGCTTACTCCCCAAGATCCCGCAGCTCCCCGATCCATTTCATCCAGCAGGACCGTAGCCTCCAACTCCTGGCTGGCGACATCGATCACACTCAGAGCGTTCGTGGCCATCCAGCCGCGCTCCAGCTGAGTTGTGGGCACTTGATAGCGGCCGAGGTTGTGCGTGACATACACGGTCGATCCATCTGGCGCTATCGCGATATCCCTCAGTCCATTGCTCCCGTTTTCCAGCGCAATGTGCTTCAACACACTCAGCGTATCGGCATCGATAACAGTAATTTTGGATGCGACATGCGCTAGATCAGCCCGCATGTCCGGCAGAAAATTGGTAACGAAGAGGCGGCTTCCATCCAAGGTCACGACCGCGCCAGCGGGCATTCGAGGGACAGCGACTCGACCTACTTCCTCAAAGGTATCCAGATCGACGACCGACACGTCGTTTTCAAAATAATTGCAGACGTAAACCTGCTTCTTCACAGGATTGACCACGGGAGATCGAGCTCCCTGACCAAGCCTGAGCTTGCTTAATATTTCACCATTGCCCAGATCGAGGCGCAAGAGATAGCCCTCCGCCCCCGATTTGATGGTCAGCAGGATATCCCCATCATACGAGCAGAGGCCACTAGGATGGCCCGGCACGTCATAGCGCTTTAGCTCCTTTCCTCGCTCGTCAAGCAGGACAACGCTTGCTCCTGTTTGTTCAGCAACGACCAGCGTACGACTGTCAACGTCGAAGGCCAGCGCAGTCGGCGAGAATGGCAGACTTCCGTCATCCCCTCCGAAAAGCGAAGGGAGACTGGCAATCAGCAATAAAACAAGCGAAACCGGCAAAGACCCGAGAAAACGTCTACTCATGTTCATTCATGCTCAATAAGGGCGGCGAACCGCCTTCAATCACGATTCTAAATCCAACGTTATGGACGCCCTGCCAGGCAGGATAAGCAAGGCGAAAAGCGGAACGACTGCGCTGAGGCGGGTCAAAGAAGGAGCCGCCACGCACGACTCGATCGCCGATTGCGCTCTCGTCATTGCGACCGTCATCCGCATCATACGGATAAGCTTTGTAAAGCGATCGTGTCCATTCCGCCACATTTCCATGCATATTCTTCAAGCCAAACGCATTCGGCCTAAATTGATCGACTGCAGCGGTGACGATCGTCTTATCATCGAACGTCCTATCCGCAAGATCGACCCCTTCCGAAATCAGGGATTCAAGATCAGCCGCAATCACGAAGAGACCCCGATCGCTTCTCCCTGTAATTCCACCCGTCGCAAACGTCTTATCGGCAACATTCGCGTATTTCGAATAATCTCCATCGAGAGCGCCAAATGAAAACGCTTCATCCGAACCCGCTCGGCAGGCGAATTCCCATTGGGCTTCAGTAGGCAGGTTCACTTTCATACCCGTTTTAGCGGACAGCCACTTACAGAAATCCATAGCATCGTTCCACGACACTCTTATAGCAGGCTGGTCATCGTGGTCCATAGGGATTCCTTGGTTATCGGTTCGTTCGACATGCCGTTTGCTATAATAGCGACTGTCATGCTCCGCCTTGAAGATTCTGAATTGCTCGTTGCTGATTTCCGTTTCCGACATCCAGTAAGTCTTTCTAATATCCACTTTTGACAGAGGGAATTCGTCGGGCAAACCCTTCTCATCTCCCATCACGAATGCGGAAGCCGGCAATCGGCTCAGGGTAATTGTCTCCCCATCCCCGATGTCCAACTCCATCGTTTTTAGCTTAAGCGACGAAGCATCGAACGGCCAGCCCTTCACGCTTACAGGAGCTGCTCCCTTCGGCTTCTTCACGGCAATAGGAGTTTCATCGTAGGCCAGCTTTTCCGGCGTATCCAAATTCACCTGCTTGCTTCCATAGAGATCTTTGTATTTCCGTCTCAGTTCATACATGCCGTCCGCAGGCGTCACTCCATAGACTTCCTTCCAAGTGCCGTGACTAGGGCCGTTGAGATCGATCCACGCATAGAAGCGTTCCAAATCCTCCGCGCTTAATTCAAGGCCGTGGTGACCCTTTTTCAAGATCTGAATAAGCGGACTGGTGTTCGCCTTATATTCGCCCGGAACCAATAGGGAAACATCATCGCCCGCGCCTACGCGACGGATATAAGGAACCAGCGCCTCGTAAGCCGGAGTATAGGGCACCATCGGCTTTCCATCGAAGAGATCTTTGTACTTTTGGTTCAAGCGTGTATAATCGAACCACGAAGGAGCCGTCCCAACGTATCCAGGAACCTGATCCTTTGGCCTCAGATCGATCGCGTCATTTCCCCCATCGTGGCAACTAACGCAATTCTTATTAAGGACAGGTTGAATCTCTCGAGCGAAGTCGAAACCACGCGCTGGACCAAACCACTCATACAAATCCTGCGGCACGTCCCGAAGCGCCATTGTAGGGATCGCGAGCGGAGCCGTATCGCTTTCTTCGTGACACCCCACGCAAGACATCCGTTCGCCCGGCATGGCCGTTGTCCAAGTACGCATAAGCTGCACGGCCTGCCCCTCTTCGTCAATCAATTGAAACGCAACCGGCGTATCGGCCGGAATCTTGAAAAAGGCGGATCCATCGGCATGCACCTTCGCTTCGCCAATCATTTGCATAACGTCCCACGGTCCCGTCATCCCGATCTTGTCCACTCCGGCAAGCGTGGGATATCCGTAATCATAGCCGACGACGCGTACCTTTTTAATGACGCCTCTTTCCACCTCTTTAAGGCCGGGGCCCATATAGACATCCTGTATATAGACGGTGGCATCATCCTTCTCCAGATTAACCAGACTCGGAATAACCTTCGGGGTTTCACGCTTCCTCAAAAGAGCCGGCTTAAGATAAGCATAGTCGTCATCGTTCTTGATCAAAACAAGATTTCCGAATACATCCGCGAGGTATATTCCAAACTCGTAGGAACCCTTTTCCATCATTACGCTCACGAGGAAATATTCATCGTCAACCGGATCCGGATCGGTAAACAAAGGCACAACCGATTGAGTCAATTTGTCCTCGATAATTCTCTTGGGACCTAATTGAGTGCCGGTAATGATCTTGACCAGCGGGGAGTCTCCCCGGTCTCCTTTCGAAGGATCGAGAATTCCAAGATACCCGCAGCGATTCCCATCATGATAACCACCCACAATGCAGACAAGCTTCCTTGAACCGGGAAGCTCCTTATGTCCGTAAACGCCATTCGGATACCAAGTATTCGTCCCGAAAAACGCCTTCTGCCCCGTTCCGTCCGGGCGCATTTCCATGGATACACGATTGAATACGCGATTCATCCCGGTGTAATCCCAGCGATTGAAAACGACTCTGCCGTCCTTGAGGACAGTCGGCTGCGCGTTGTGGCCCTGATCATAGCAAAGCTGACGCACGCCCTTGCCATCCCTGTCCATGGTATAGAGGTTGGCCACTTTATTGGGAATGCCGTGCCAGCAGGGAACTCCCTGAGTATTGGCATCCGACGCAAAAACGATATCGCCATTGGGCAGATAGCAAGGCTCGTGAGAGCTGATGTCATCGTCGTGCTGGCTTACTTGTCGCAGGTTCGAACCATCCACGTTGACTTCGTATATCTTCCAGGATTCATTAGCCCGCCTCGCGAAAAGCAGGCGATCGCCATTCCAGTTCAAGTCCAGCCCCGCTACCGGTTCACCTTTTCTGGGCTTAACAACCAATTCCTCCTCCAGGGTAGACCCGACAGAACTCAGCTTCACGATTCCACCCGCGAGAGCCGTCTGAGGGACACTGCTAATGGAAAGATGGGGCGCGGGCAGGCCAATGCCGTTCATAGCCTCATAGAATGGCGTAGGGCTTCCGGGGGTTCCCTTGATTATCGCCATCTTGACCCCAAGAATAGAGGCATCCTTCAGCATTGGATGGGCGAGCAGCGCCTGCTTTTTCAATTCATCCAGATCCTTCCTCGCAATGTCGTATCCTCCCAGCGCGTCCCTTTTGAGTTTATTCAGTCGCCTCAAATAGCGCTCGCCATCATAGCTATTGGGATATTTTTTATCGAGATTCCGTATCGATTGCTCAAGGATCCTCACCTGCCAATTCAAATCAGAGGAATCCTCACCAAGTCTCGTTTGCAACTCACTATTTTCTACAGCGCCTGCCTGCAATATCCAAAACAATAACAGGGTGATGGGAATAAGATATCTTTTCATAACTGCGACTTTCTCCAATTGGGATTTTTTCTCGTACCTGCTTTTATAAATTAGCGATAAACACGCTCTTCTCAATTTGATATTCGGATTTCCATTATCCTTACCAGGCGGCTTGATACAACTCGACGATCTCCGAATGCAGGGGAACCACTGGATTGTTCTGCGGGCTTCCGGAATCAAGGGCGGCTTGGGCCATGGAATCGAACCTACCCTCGTAGAGCTCCTTGTCATTGTTAAGCAGGTTCCGAAGGCGAGGGATATTTAGCCGCTGGTTGAGCGATTCGATGTAAGCCGGCAAGGCTTCCGATGCATCCTTATCCGAATCGCCTTCATCAGCAGCGCCAATGGTCCGCGCTATCGTCGCGTAGCGCTCGAGGTTTCCATTTATCGAGTACTTCGTGATATCGTACAGTAGAACTGAATTGGATAATCCGTGCGGAATGTGAAAGTTCGCGCCAATCGGCCTACTCATTCCGTGGACCAAACAGACACTGCTATTTGAAAAGGCCATACCTCCTTGGCAAGCGGCCAGCATCATGGCCTCACGGGCCTTTGCATTATCAGGCTCATTGAAGGCAGTGCAGATGTTATCCGCCACCAGCTTCATGCAACTCAAGGCTATCGGATCGCTGATGGGATTGGCCTTTTGAGAAACGTAGGCTTCAAGACCATGCGTAAACGTATCCATCCCGACATGCGCGGTAAGCGCCGCGGGCATGGTCATCGTCAGCTCGTAATCCACCAACGCGATCTGCGCGAGCAAGGAGACATCGAGCATCATCATCTTAACATCTCTCTCCGTATCCGTAATCACAGTGACCTTAGTCACCTCGCTGCCTGTCCCCGCCGTCGTGGGAATAAGAACCAACGGAGCGCCGGCATTGGCCACTTTATGGAGGCCCGCGTACAAGGAAATGGGTGGCGGATTATTCGCCAGGATCGCGATGGCTTTGGCGGTATCCATGGGACTACCGCCCCCTAGGCCCACAATCGCATCCGCGCCGACCGTTTTGTATTTATCCAGGCCGTCGTATACATTCTTATCCGTAGGATCCGGAACGACATCGCTGAAGACGCTGACCGATATGCCCTTTTCCTTTATATATCCCGCTATTCGATCGACGATTCCACACTCGAGCATGTAGGCATCCGTTACGATAAGCGCATGTTTGCATCGAATACGTTGAAGCTGATTCCCGATTTCGCCGCTGGCGCCGCCACCGACGATCAGAGTCGAAGGTACATTAAAATTAATCATAGCTTTCACCATCCGTTAACCCGTTTATACGTATTGTCCCAACGCGAGAGCACTACTTTCTGGCGCGTATAAAACTGCACCCCTTCCGTGCCCTGCATATGAAGATCTCCGAAGAAGGAATTATTCCAGCCCGCAAAGGGAAACAATGGCGGCGGCGCCGGCACTCCAATATTAACGCCGACCATGCCGCACTGAATCGTTCGGGCGAACTCCCTGGCGGCGCCTCCACTCTGAGTGAAAATACTGGCCCCGTTTCCGTAAGGCAGGCGATTCATCCAGTCCACCGCCTCATCTAGGGAACTGGGATTCATCACCGACAGGATTGGCCCGAAGAGTTCCGTTTTAAACAAGTCCTGATCAGGCGTGACCTGATCTATCAAGGTCG
>Ga0233432_10000258_pt1 | contig 50224 bp, 64 predicted proteins | sample SI_122_August201_6_FD_179870 | JGI IMG/M metagenome (GOLD analysis project Ga0233432, IMG submission 179870) | Seawater microbial communities from Saanich Inlet, British Columbia, Canada - SI_122_August2016_10_MG | ecosystem: Environmental > Aquatic > Marine > Inlet | place: Canada: British... | reverse complement strand
CATATTCATATGCATTGCAACTATACACATCATAATCAAATAATTTTTCATTTTTTTTATATATTTTTTTGTCTGTAGGTAATAAAATATCAATTGCAGAACCACCATATAATAGTAATTTGTTTTCAATAATAAACTTTTTAATAATGTTTTTTAATTTGTTTGTTTTTTTTACATAAGTTAATTCAACATTTTTTTCATAATTTTTTATAATATTAGTAAAATATTCTTTACAATCTTCTTTCATTGTTTTAATTTGTTAAAATAAAATAAAGCAATGGAAAAAGCAAAAACTGAATCATCTTCAAAAGAATCAAGTAAAAAACCTAAATATTTTTTATTTAAATGTGGTCCAACTGGTTCTGGTAAATCAAATGTTGAATTTGTTATAGATAATTATTTAAAAAAAAACAAAGAAAGTAAAAAAAATATATTTACACATAAAGATACTGTTAATTTAAGTATAGATGATTTAGTTGAAAGAAATCCATATTTTAAGAATGGTATAGATAGTATTTTTGAAAAAATAATATCAAAAGCAAAATCCAAAATTAAAAAAACAATTAAAACAGAAGGTGTGGTTATGGAAAAAACTAGAAAAGAAAAGATAAAATCTTTAGAATCTATAGCAAATGAACGTATAATTAAAATTTTACTTGAAATGTTTGAAGATCCTAGTACAGATTTGATTGATGAATTAAATATTATTTATGAAAATGCAAGAATAAATACTTCGTGTATAAATGGAATGCAAACTGCTAAAATAACAAGACAAACTGCTAAAACTATTAAAGATAGTTGTGAAAATCTTAGAGATCAATTATTACAACAAGCATTAGATCAAGATAAAAATATAGTATTTGAACGAACCGGTAAAGACTTCCCTACAAAACTTTTAAGTAAATTTCCTAAACTACAAGAATATAATATAGTATTTTGTTGGTCTGTAGTAAATGTATGCGAATTATTATATAGAAATAGAGAACGTGTAATAGTCAAATTAGAACAATATTTTAAAATTAAAGATAGTAGTCCTATAAAATATGATGATGTTGGTAGTTTTTTAACAAGTAAAATACAACCTATACCTAGATTACCTGATACAAATGAAATAAAATATAAAAAATCATTACTAGATATTATAAATACATTTAATTTGTATTTTTATAATAAAGATAATTATAGACAATTGGTTATTGACAACAATTATGAACCATTAATAATATATGATAATAAATATAATAACTCTACAAAAAAAAGTAATCCAATGTCGAGATATAATATTGATGAACAATGTAAGTAAACATATAAAAGTTTTATACTTATTATGAATTATGGATACATTATTACAAGAATTATATATAGATTGGTTTTCTAATAAACAATATTGGTTTTCATATAATTTGCAAATAGATACATATTTATGTGATAAATATATTGGTTTATTAGAATATCAAAATGATTATAATAATCTTTCAAAAAATGAATTAATTGCTTTAATTATAGTAAATGATCAATTACCAAGACATTATGTAAGAGTTTATAGTAATCTAGCAGTTAATTTTTATTCACAAAAAGCTACATATATATCTAAAATAGTTTTAGATAAATATGATAATTTAAAGATAGATGAATTATGTTTTATTTATTTACCATTTAGACATTTAAATGATCTTAATTATATTTATAAAATTATAAAGATTTTTATTACTTTTTATAATAATTCAAATAATATTGATAAAATCACTTGTAAAAAATATATTAAAAATACATTAGAAAGATCTTACAAATTAACTACAGCATATCAATTAACACATAATAATGTAAATAATGTAAATAATGTAAATAATGTAAATAATGTAAATATAAATAAAAATATATTAGATACTCAAAGTGTTAAATATGAACAAACCGTTGATATTGAACAAATAATAAAAACTGAATATAATAAAATTAAAACGGATAATACAATAATTGTATCATTATCCGGAGGTGTAGATAGTGTTACAGCACTACATATATTACAAAAATATCATAAAAATATAATAGCAGTTCATATAGATTATAAAAATTCAAAAGATGAATTAAACTTTGTTAAATATTATTGTAATTCTTTAAATATTAAATTATTGTATAGAACAGTTAATGAAATAACGCGAGATGAATGTTTACATAATGGATTACGTGATCTATACGAAGATATAACTAAAAAAATAAGATTTAATTTATATGAAATTACAAATCCACAATATGTATTATTAGGTCATAATAAAGATGACTGTTTTGAAAATATAATTACAAATATAGGAAATAAAAACAATTATGATAATTTATGTGGAATGTCTGTTTTATCTACAATTGATAATATCAATTTATGGAGACCTATGTTAAATATTGATAAAAAAGAAATAATTGCATATGCAAATAAAAACAATTTAGATTATTTATGTGATAGCACTCCTAAGTGGTCAGTTAGAGGTAAAATACGAGATCATATTAGACCTTCAATTGAAAGCATACAAAATACGAATATGGTAGAATCGTTTTTTATTTTAAAAGATAAATTAGAAGAATCTAATATATTATTGGAATTATTTGTAGATAATTTATTATTAAAGTATGATAAAGAATATTGTAAAGGTATTTATACTGATAATGAAATTAAGACATTAAAATATATTTCAGTTTCCAGTATATTTTTTAAGAAATTAAATATTAAAGTATCTTATAAAACCTTGAAAGACTTTGCAAGAATAAAAGAACAAAGATTTATTTTAAACAAAGATAATAGTATTATTATTAAAAATAATACATTGGTTATATTGCATAAAAATGATTTACAATAAATAAAACATTAAATGTGTTTAATAGCAAGCAATCAATTTAATGTTGTAAGACATATACTAAATAAATCACAGTTTGATGAACATATTATTTATGTAATTTTAACATATTATTGGAACGCATTAGATAAACCTAAAGTATTATTAGATTGGATTGATATAAATAATTTAGATTGGTATTGGTTATCTGTAAATCCAAATGCTATAAGTTTATTAAAAAATAATTATGATAAAATTAATTGGTTAAATTTGTCTGGAAATACAAATGGAAGTGAATTATTAGGCACTAGATTAAACGAACAAAAGAATAATATATATAAAAAATTATATTGGTCTTGGTTATCTAGAAATCCAAATTGTATAGATATATTGAAAAATAATTATGACAAAATAGATTGGTTTGAATTATCTAAAAATCTAAATGCTATAGATATATTAGAAAACAATACCGATAAAATAGATTGGACATTATTGTCTAGTAATCCAAATGCTATTTACCTACTAGAAGACAATAAAGATAAAATAGATTGGTCTTTATTGTCTGGAAATCCAAATGCTATTAAGATATTAGAAAATAATTTACATAAAATAGATTGGTCTTTATTGTCTGGAAATCCAAATGCTATTAAGATATTAGAAAATAATTTACATAAAATAGATTGGTCTATGTTATCTAGTAATAAAAATGCTATTAAGATATTAGAAAACAATAAAGATAAAATAGATTGGTCTTTATTGTCTGGTAATCCAAATGCTATTAAAATATTAGCAAACAATAAAGATAAAATAGATTGGTTTAATATATCTAAAAATCCAAATGCTATTCATTTAATTAAAGAACGTATAGAATATGAAAAACAATTTAATATTGATGAATATGATTATTTAATGTTTGGTTGTAAATTACTTTCTTGGTGTGAAATATCTAGTAATCCTAATGCTATTGAATTAATAAAGAATAATCAAGATAAAATAGATTGGCATTTGTTATCTGCAAATCCTGCAATATTTGTAGATGAACCTATGCCTATTTAAAAAAATGATAACTTAATTATATGTTATAAAAACTATGTTTGCAAGCAATAACTTTAAGGTTGTTAGAATTTTACTAAATAAATCAGTATTTGATGAACATATTGTTCATATGATTTTAAAATATTATTGGGATATATTGGACAATAAGAGAAAGTTATTATCTGGTTGGATAGACAAAAGAAAACTAACTTCTTTGATTTACAAAAACAAATATGCTTTACATTATATTTGGGAGAATAGAGAATGTTATATTGATTGGAATATATTAAGTAGTAATTCAGATGCAATATATTTGTTAAAAATGCATAAAGATAATATAAACTGGTCAAGATTATGTAAGAATTCAGGTGCTATAGAATTATTAAGAAACAACAAAGATCAAATAATATGGAATGAGTTGTCGCATAATCCAAATGCATTTGATTTGTTAAGGGAACGTGTTGATTATGAACATTCTCTTACAATTAATGACTATGTTAAGTTATATAATAAAGTAGATTGGATGGTTTTAAGTAAATATAAAAATGAAAGAATAGTGGAACTTATTGAAAAACGAATAATATATGAAAATAAAATATCTAGTAGAGATTATGAATATCTTAACTATAATGAACACTTAAATTGGGCAGAAATATCGGCTAATCCATTTGCAATTAAAATTATACAAAAACATATGAATTTAATTCATTGGGATAAATTATCTACTAATCCTAATGCAATTGAAATATTAACAAATAATATGTCAAAAATTAATTGGATTAATTTGTCTAAAAATCCAAATGCAATTGAAATATTAAATAATAATAAACGTAAAATACATTGGGGTAATCTATGTTTAAATCCAAATGCAATTAAACTACTTAAAGCGCAAATTGAACTAGAAAAAACGGGTATTTATGATAGAAGTAATTCAATTGATTGGTCTAATTTGTGTTTAAATCCAAATACAATTGATATAATTAAAGAAAATAAAAAGAAAATAAATTGGTTTAATTTATGTAATAATTCAAATGTAATTGAAACAAAAGAATTAATAAAAGAAAAAATGATAGAAGAATCAAATAAAGATATAACAAAATTGAATTGGTATGTGTTATCTTCAAATCCCGAAATATTTGAAGATGAGCAGATGCCTTTGATATAAAATGCCTACATAAAACACTTTAAGAATAAACTAAAAATATTTATCAGTAAATCTAGCTATTTTTAAACCTATATAAAATAATATATGTCAATAGCAAAGAAAAAATATAATATAGTTAAAAGATTATTATTGCTTATATTTACTGATAATATTGTATATAATATTCTAAAATATTATTGGAAAATTTTAGATAATAAAGAATTACAATTATTAGATTGGATAGATATAAATAATTTAGATTGGTATAATTTATCTGCAAATCCAAATGCTATAGATTTATTAGAAAAGAATAAAAAGAAAATTAACAAACTTTCAATATTACGAAATCCAAATGGAATTAAATTAATTAACAAATTTGAAATTGTGTATGGTGTTTTATGTGAAAATCATAATGCTGTTCATTTATTAGACAATAATATAAATTGGTTTTCTTTATCTAGAAATCCAAATGCTATTCATATATTAGAACAAAATTATGATAAAATAGAATGGGAATATTTATCTTTAAACAAAAATGCTATTCATTTATTAAAAAATAATAAAGCTAAAATTGATTGGGAAATGTTATCATTAAACGAAAATGCGATTGAATTATTAGAAGAAAAAATATATTATGAACAATATATAATTAGAAGTAATTATAGAAGTGAATATTTAGTAAATTGGAGATATTTATCTTCAAATCCAAATGCTATTCAGTTATTGTTAGATAATAAAGATAAAATAAATTGGTGTTGGTTATCTAACAATCCAAATGCTATAGATTTATTAACTGAAAATAAAGATAAAATAAATTGGAAATATTTATCAGGAAATCCAAATGCTATTAAGTTATTGAAAGAAAATAAAGATAAAATAAATTGGTATTGGTTATCTAAAAATTCTTCTATATTTATAGAAGAATCAAATACAGATATAACATAATTGAATTGATATATAGTATCCAAAAATATTTATTTATATATTACAATAAAATGCCTACTTTAAAAAACTTACTAAAAATAGGATCAGTATAACATCTAAATTACTTAAAAAAATGAAGATTTTTCACCTATTAGTCCAGAATTTATAAAAGATCTAAGAGACAAAATATTGTTAGAAAATTCTGCATTAAAACTATCAATTAATGATTATAAACTGATGTGTAAGAATGATAAAGTTTTAAATATGATGTCCATCTCACTAAATAAACCTAAAGCTAAATTGAAAAAGTTTTGCAAATATCTTTCGGTTTTTGAAAAACATATTAATTTACCCTCTAAATCAATAGCATATAAAATAAACGATCCAATATGTAATTTACCACAAGATGTTAGATCAACTATTTTAGATAAATTGCTGAAATATTACCAACGAAATATGTTTTACTAGATTGGATTAATGAAAATAAATTGGTCTAATTTATCTTTAAATCCAAATGCTATAGATTTATTACAAGCAAATCCACATATGATTAATTGGAAAAAATTGTCTGCAAATCCAAATGCTATAACATTATTAGAACACAATAAAGATAAAATTGATTGGGAAATGTTATCTGAAAATCCAAGTACAGATGCTATAAAATTATTAGAAGAAAGAATTTAATATGAAGAAACTTTGTACGATTCTGGAGAACTATATACCTTAAATGAAGATAAAATAGATTGGGTATCTTTATCTAAAAATCCAAATGCTATTAATATATTAAAAGAAAATCAAAAAAATATTAATTGTGAATATTTATCTAAAAATCCTGTTATTTTTAAAGCTGCATAAAATAATATTTTAAGACATTAATTCATTTTAAATATAAACTTTGTTACATTTCCAGTTATTTTTAAGTTTAATTATGTCTATATTAAAAACTTAAAATTAGATAAAATAAATTGATGTTAGTTATCTAAAATTCATTCTATATTTATAGAAGAAAAAATGACAACATATTTTATTTTTAAATAAAATGAATATTCTTGCAAAGTATAAGGATGGATACTATTACAAAGCTAAAATTGTAAAAATATATAGTAAATATACGTGTTATATTAAATGGGAAGATAATACTAGTAATGATCGTATTAAAAGTATTAAAGATATTATAGTTATACCAGAAGAAACATACATTAATATGGGTATAGATAATATTCTATTATCTTCTTTGTTGTTGGAAGGTGTAGTTTAAGAAAGTTTATTGATAATATGTTCAATATCTGTATAATATTGTTCATTATATTCAGTAAAATATAATCCGGTAGATGTTTTAAGATCTGTATTATATTTATTTGATTTATCAGCTCTATTAATTGTATATTCTGCAATTTCACCTATAACATTTATGTTATTTTTATTTAATGTTCCATTAAACATACTAGAAATGAAAGGATCATTATGATTTTTATAATTTGCTATAAAATAACTTTTAGCTTCGTATATTTTCTTGATATCCAAACCATACCAAGGCATACCTTCAATAATAGGTTTATCACCTAATAAATCTAAAAGCATCCACGCAAATGCCTGAAGATCATCCATAAAATCTTTAACAGATACATTGTGTTGCATTGTTGCCATATATAACGGAGATCCTTCTCCAGGTTTTCGTGGAACAATATTTCTTTCATTATTTCTATTGTAAATACTTTCGGCTAATCCAAAATCAATAACTTTTATTTCTTTTTCTGTAGAATCTGAAAATACAATGTTTTCGTGTTTTATATCTAAATGTATATAATTACATTTATGCATTTTTTGAACAGCTTTTAGAGCTAATATAATATTTTTCTTAATATTAGCAACACTAGTTTGTTTTAAAGATTTAGATAGATCTCTTCCTAATAATTCACTAACTAATATATATCTTTCTAAGTCACCATTTATAAGTGGTTCTACTAATCCATATGCATATGATTGTGGAATTAAAATATCTTTACAATCTCTTTGTAATACCATCATTGTTGCTTGTTCAGTGGTAATTTGAAATGCTATATTTGATTTTAAACCAGCGGGTGATCTTGGTTGAACTTTAACAACAACATTTTTGTCTTTTAAATTTGGAATATTACTATATTGTGTATCAGGACTATTAAGAACTTTTCCAATATACAATAATGTATCATCTCTTAAGGATAAATAATTTATTATTTGAATCTGTAAAATATAATTATAATGATTAGATCTTATTGTTATAATATCATTTTGAAATAATTGTGCTAATTGCATTAATCCTTGTTGTTTTTTAGCATTTCTTCTATAACTTTTAATTCTTTCAATTTCAGCATTAAGATCTTGAGGTATTCTTTTTGTTGTAAATGGTAGAAAATCAACCGAATCAGTTGTTTTAGCAGGTGTAGATTGTTTAGATGTATTAGGTGGTAATGAGGGTGTATTAGGTGGTAGTGAGGGTGTATTAGGTGATTGTTTAGATGTATTAGGTGGTTGTTTAGAAGAAGTTATATCTTTTTTAACATTATTATAAATATAATTAATATTAACGCTAGATAAACATTTTAAATAATTTTTATAATTAATATCTATAGAACTTATTTTATTTAAGAAATACTTAATATCTTTGGAACTAAAATGTGTATTTAAAACTGAAATATAATCAGTTTTATTTGAAGTAGATTTACTTGCTACAGTGTTTGAAGATGGTGAAATATCTTTCATAACACTGGTATAAATACCAATAATATCAGATTTTAAGAGGCAATTGAAAAACTTAGAATAATCAATATTATCTATACTAATATTTTTAATAAAATAATTTGAATCATATTTATTGAAATGATCAACTAATATAGATATTTTTTCTTCTTTTGTCATTTTAATATAAATATGTATTATTATTTAATTACAATAGGTCGTATTGTTGTTGGAATATCTATAATATTATTACAAAAATATGTATCATTTTCCGGTAATATTTTTCCAATAGTAGCATCTATAATAGCAGGCATTATATTATTGGTATATGGTATAACAAGTAAGGAAATATATAATATAGATAAAGATAATTATAAATATTTGATATTAGGTGGTATTTTATTGGCTTTGTGGAATTGTGCATCTTATTATTTAATAAATAATTCTTCACATCCAGGGTATTTTAAGTTATTAGCAGTATATGAATTGGTATTATTACTAATAATAAGTTTTATATTTTTTAAAGCTAATATAGAATTAAAACATTGGATAGGATTTTTATTTATCATAATAGGAACAATTATATTATGTATATAATTTATTAATTTTCTTACATTTACCACAATTACACTCTAACATATAAAAATATAAATATATTTTACAATAATAATGTCTTATCAACAACAACTTAAAACATATTTAGATCGTAATAAATTAAGTTTTACATATGAAGAAAAAACTTTAGATAATAATACATTTATATCACGTTTAATTGTTGATAATATAGAATATGAATGGTGTGTAGGACAAGTAAATAAAAAAACAGCAAAACAAGAAGCGGCTAAAATAGTTTTAGATAAACTTAATATAACTGAAGAACTAAATAAAAATGAAGAAAGTATTAAAGATATATTACTAGATATACGTGAATTATTAAGAAACGGATTATAATATTTGTATTATTAACATAATTCATATGGAAACTTTTAGTTAAATTAAATAAACTTAATAAACATAAACCATTAATTGTATGGTATTCGTATGATAATTAGGTTATTTTTATAAAAGCAAAAATACAAATAGATAATATATGTTTAGAAAATGGAATTTGTTTTTCACAGAAAAGCAAATTAAAAATAAAAACATATCCAACAATAATATTTAAAGATACTTTATGGTATTGGAATACTTCGTGTTTTCCTTATTCTAAAATGGAATATAAAGCATATATGTCAAAAATATTTATAAATGTAAATGAATTATTTTGATATATTGGATGATGATATATTATTAAAAATAATCGAATTAAATATTCTATATTTAACAGATGAAATAGAAAAATTAGAAATATTTGTTGAAGATGTTGATAGATATTGGTATTATGAAACTGAATACGACTATGATTATGATTTAGATCAAATGTATGGAATGTAAAAAAATGATGTAATTAAATTTTTTATTTTATTAATGTCATACGAATTTGAAAAATATTTATCAGATTATTCAACTATTAAAGAAACTTTAAACAAATATGGTGTAGCAATAATACCATTATTAGATGAAGAAGAATGTACACAAATGATTAATGATAAATGGGATTTATTGGAGTATTTAACAGAAGATCTACCTATACCAATTGATAGAAATAATAAAGAAACTTATAAACAGATATTGAATTTGTATCCATCACATAAGATGTTATTGCAACATTGGAAAGTAGGACATTCTAAGTTGGCTTGGAATGTAAGAAAGAATCCAAAAGTAATAAATATTTTTAAACATCTATGGGATACTGATGATCTGATAGTAAGTTTTGATGGTGTAAGTATATATATATTAGATAAACCAACCCGTAAGAATAATACTTGGTTTCACGTAGATCAAAGTTATACGAGAAATGAGTTTGAATGTATTCAAAGCTGGATAAATGCATATGATACAAAAGAAGGTGATGCTACTTTAGTAATATTGGAAGGTAGTAATAATTATCATAAAGCATTTCAAGACAATTTCAATATTTTAGATAAAAAAGATTGGTATAAATTGAATGAAGAAGAAACACAGTTTTATATTGAAAATAATTGTTCTATAAAATATATAAAATGTCCAAAAGGTTATGGTGTATTTTGGGATAGTAGAACAGTGCATTATGGTAATCCAGTAGAAAAAGTTGATAATTTCAATTATCGTTGTGTTGTATATGTATGTATGGTGCCACGTAATTTTGCAACAAAAAAACAATTAGAAAAAAGAAAATTAGCATTTGTAAATGGTAGAATGACAACACATTATCCACATAAAGTTAAATTATTTCCAAAGCATCCGCAAACATATGGAAAACCAATTTTAAATATAAAAGATTTTGAAGTAGATATTACTGATGTAGAATTATCATTAATTTAAAATGGATTCTATGAAATTATTTTGACATTGAGGACAATTTGTTTTAATATTATTATGATGACAAATATTGTATTGTTTTTTAATAATATCAATACTATTATTAAGTTCGCTAGTATTATTATTAAGTTCGCGAATAATATTTAACATTTTTAATTTTTCGGTATTTGCCAAAATACAAGTTTTACAATTTATAAGTCCGTGAATACATATCATAGGTTTATTACATTCCTTACACCATTGTTTATGTTTATTATGCGGACATATTTGCGAACCACCGCATTCTTTACAACGAGCTTTATATTTATTATGCGGACATATTTGCGAACCACCGCATTCTTTACAAAATGCTTTTTGTCTATTATGAGGGCATAAGTATTTATTTTTACAATATTCAGGGCATCTAGATCTTCTACGACTATGTTCGCAAAAACTACCACCATTACATTCTCTACACCTTGACTTAACTCTATTATGTAGACAAACACCTTTACCATTACAATCTTTACAACATTCATATAATTTGCGATTATGAATACATTTTATATACATTGGTATGATTTAGGTATTTTTATATCATCATTTTTTATTGTTCTCAATAATATTAATAATTTTTGGAATATATATATTTGGAATTTGTTTTGATTTTTGAATATAATTTTGTAAATTTGATAATTGAATATTATATATTTTTGCTAATTCTTTATTTGTTTCTAGCAATTTAACAGAAGATGTTAAATTTAAAATAAAGAAAACTGCAAAAATATCTAATGATTTATAATTTGTATTAAATAACTTGATCATAATTGCTTTATCATTAGAACTAAAATCATAATATTTATTATGTAATGTTTCTAATTTAGCAATAGCGCTATCATAATTTTTATTATGTGAATGATATATTATTTCAATAAAATCATATAGTATATTGTAATTAACAGTATGAGAATATTTAAATAAAAATCTAAATGATTTATTGTTTGTCTTGTAATTAAATTTGTTTTCAATAATATTACTTATTGTTTTGTAATTAGAGATATTTGACATTTTAAATTGTTAATAAAATGATATCATTTTTCAATGATATATAAAAATGAACACAAAAATAAAAATATTATTATGTCCTATATATTGCATCCAAGAGTACAAAATAGAAAAGATAATTTGTATATTACTATACATTATAAAGATATAGAACAATTATTTGATATGACAATGGATAATGCTTGTAATCATCTAGGTATATCAAAAACATCGTTAAAAAAGATTTGCAGACATTTTAATATTCAAAAATGGCCTTATAAAAGATTAAGCAAAAACAATACTATAAAACCTGCAATATCTATTAAAAAAACAAATAAAATTAAAGATCCAGAAATATATAATGATTTAAGTTTCTTAACAGGTTTTAATATAACTGAAAATCCTTATAAACTTGAAAAAATACTATTTGATTTTTATTAAAAACTATATAAAGACAATATATATAATATATTTAACTTATAAGTATTATAAGTTAAATATTTAATTATTTTTATTATTATTATAGGTTTTGTTATGCCACTGTGCCCGAGTTGGTCTAAGGGGAAAGACTTAAGATCTTTTGGAGTATCTCTCCGCATGGGTTCGAGTCCCATCGGTGGCAACAAAAAGCAAAGCCTATAATAAAGATTTCATAAGTTTAATTTCATTTTCTTGGGTGATAATAATATTTTTAGCAAGTTGTTTAATATTAGGATTACTACTATTATTATATATATATTTTGATGTTGTTAAAGCAGTAGAATGATGACTGATCATTCTTTTAAGCCATTGATTATCTGATACAAATAATTGATTACGTAATAAAAATATAGAAACTACTATAGATAATATAATACCAATAATGAATGTAATAAAATCAAAATGTCCAAATGTAAGATAATGAACAATTTCGTGAACCCATATCATATTAGAAGCCATAAGTAATCCTCCATAGAATAAAGTTAAAGACAAATATAAATGATTTACATCATAAGCTAGAATATTCATAGGATTGAATAAAATACCAACAATAACCATAATAATAAACATAATCAAGTGTTTTTTAACATCTTTTATATAAAAATGATAATAAAAATAAGATAATAGTAGAATGGATAATTCAAAAATAATAAGTAGATTTTTTATTGTTAAAAGATTACTAAAAAATATAAAAGTTTTGAGTGATAATAATATTGAATTGATTTTAACATATTATTGGTCTTTTTTACCCAAAAAGAAAGTATTATTAGAATGGATAGATATAGAAAAATTAGATTGGAAGATGTTATCAGTAAATGCAAATTCTATAGATTTTTTAGAAGCAAACAAAGATAGAATAAATTGGAAATATTTATCAAAAAATTCAAATGCTATTAGATTATTAGAAACTAATTTGGATAAAATAAGTTGGAAAAATTTATCATTAAATAGAAATGCAATTGATATATTAAAAAAAAATAAAGATAAAATAGATTATTCAAGATTGGTTTTAAATGAAAACGCAATTAATTTAATTGAAGAAAAATTAAAATTAGAATCTAAACTTACAGAAGAACAATATTATAATTTAGATTATACAAATAAACTGTGTTTTTGTGGATTATCATCTAATACGAATGCTATTAAATTATTGAAAGAAAATACATCAAGAATACATTGGGGATATTTATCTGAAAATGAAAATGCAGTTGATCTTATAGAATCTAAGTTTAATGAAACAGAACAATCAACTGAAGATGATTTTAGATATCATTTATCATCGTATTTGTTATCAACAAATAGAAATGCAATTAATTTATTGAAAGCAAATCAGAATTTAATAAGATGGGCATTTTTGTCTGAAAACGAAAATGCAATTGATATAATTACTAAAAAAATTAGATATGAAAATAATACAATGACAATTGATAATTATATAAAATTGGAAGAACGCTTAGAAAATTATGAAGTAGAAGTAATAGATAAAATATGTTGGAATAAATTATCAGGAAATCCAAATGCAATAGAGTTAATTAAGCAAAAAATTAAAATGAAAGAACGTATGGTCTTACGTATTGATATTAATAATATAACTACATTCGAACAATTGAAGAGAAAAGTAGATTATTATATATCAAGATGGGAAGATAAAAATCCAAATATTATAGTAGATTTTGCTAAAAAACAGTTATTATTGTATATGGATGAACCTTTAGATTGGTCAGCATTATCTTCAAATAGAAATGCAATTAAAATATTGTTTAAAAATCAAGATAAAATAGATTGGTATGCATTATCTGCAAATCCTTCAATATTTGTTGATATACCTATGCCGAATATTTATTAAAAAATGATTTAAATTATTTTTATTATATCAAATGATAACGATAGATCATACATATAATAAGTTTTGTCCTGGTCCTTGTAATGATATTGACGACGAACCTGATATTCCAGGAATTACATTTTTCAAACCATTAAATGGTAAAAGATATGAAAAAATTGAATATCCTTTAAATAATAATAATAAATTAGAAATCAAACATTTTCGTATGTGTAAAAATTGTATTGATAGGTATTATGATATGGATGATGAAACAATGAAAGCAGATTCATTATTAATTCTTAAAAAAATGATTACAAGAAATGTAGCAGATAAAGATATTAAAGAATATGTACAAAATAATTCATCTCCTTGCTAAAAATTATAATAATAATATTGCATTAATTGAATTTCACATTTTGTTTAATGTAAATGATAAATCTGTAGATAATATTGCAGAACTTAATAGAATTAAATCTTATTTACAAAAAAATAATATTGTATCACCTATACATTACAAACAAATTAATAAAGTTATTGAAAAACTTGATCTTTACCTAAATACATTTCAATCAAAAGCAATATTTTTGTTTTGCGAATATTCTAAAACATATCTAATGTTTTTAGATCAACAAAAAGATTGCACAGTTTGTTTTACAGAAAAAATACAAAAAATGACAAATATAAATAAACCATTTATGATAAAAAATCAGGGTGCTGGAGGGTTGAAAACAAACTAATTAAAGCTGTCTTCCAATTTTTTATTTGGTTTTGTATTGCTGTAAGCACCCTTATTTTTTGTAGAAAAATAAATATATATAGTGTTATAAACACTTATCTTAATAAGATTACAAATCTTTATATACTTTTCATAATGGATTTAGTTAAAATGGAAAATACTTTAACAAAAGATTTAATAGATAAAATTTATTCAATGATAATATATGAACAACCTAAAGGTCTTTTAGTTCAAATAAAAACACATAAATATAAAAAGCAATATATAACATTATGTTATGAATATATAATTCAACATTGGAATTATTGTTTTATAGATGCTTTAGAAATATTTTGGAAACTATATTACATTTCAAATATAGAAGATAATTATGCATTTTGGTATGATACTAATTATATAGCTCAATGTCTAATTAATTATAAAAACTATGTTTCAATTATTAATTATAATCTATATAATAGTGAAGTTATTAGAGTATTAAATAACAACAATTTTATACAAAAAAAATTATCAATTAAAAAATATATTACAAAGTATATTTTGATTTTAAAAGATAATCATATTGATTTTATAATTAATCATCTTTTAATGTGGGGTAATTTAGACATTAACTATGTTGAAAAAAATATAGATCAAGATGAAAGTTTAAAAAATTTAAGTATAAAGGTTATACAAGATGCATATTTATATAAATCTCCTAAAACTAAATTTGTTAATATACATAGTATTTATAACTCATATTTAATATAAATGGACAAAACACCTATTGAAATCAAATTAATGCAAGATATTAAATTTGTTATTGATCTAAATGAAGTTAAAACAAAAGAAATACACAAAAAAAATAAAATTATTAAAAAGCAAAATGAAGTAATTAATGAATATAATAAAAAATTTATAGAATATGAAAATAAAATTGCAGAGCTTAGTAATAATAATAAACTATTATTAAATCAAATTTGTGAAACAAGTAAGCAATTAGACAGTATTTATCCTTTGCATCATTTTTGATAAAAAAAATGATTACATATTTTTATAAGTAGTTATTCCAAAATGACTAGCATTACAGCAATCAAAATGACTCTTCTTATCACCAACCTTTATATGGTTAATTCTTATAAAATATGTCCTAAAAACTCATATTACAAAGTAGTTGATTTTTCTTCTAACTATGATGTTAAAACATCACAGTATTGGATATGTAAAAAGTGTGCTCCAGGATATGTATCTAATGGCATAAGCCTTAGGTGTGATTATTGTCCTTGGTTTAGTGAGTGTGATATCAAATCTACACAGTATTGTGATAAAGGACATTATACTTCTCACAACAAAGGATGTGTGTCGTGTGATATTACTAATAATGAATATATGAATGTAAAGAACCACTATCTTGGATGTCATAAGTGTATCAATGGTTATATCTTCAATAATGAATGTTATAACCTTGATTTCATCAAGGATCGTATTATGTAAATGAATATAATTTATATGATGTATATTTTATATTTAAAAATGAACACTTAATATATATATATTAATATGGGAATTGGTAAAAAGTGTTCAATTAAAAATTGTAATTTAGAAGCTTCATATAATTGGAAAAATTCAAATATACGTAAATATTGTAGTAATCATAAAAAACCTGGTATGATTAATATTGTTAGTAGAGAATGTGATTTTCCAAATTGTTATCATTTAGCATTGTATAATTGCAAAGAATATTATGGATTAGGTAAATATTGTGGAAAACATAAATTAGCTAATATGGTTAATGTCTGTAATCTACCATATTGTTTAGAATGTAATAAAAGAGCTTCATTTAATTATAAAAATAAGAAAAGACCTTTATATTGTGTAGATCATAAAGAACCTGAAATGATTAATGTTACATCTAGCCAATGTTTAAAATGTAATAAGCGACCTTCATTTAATTATAAAAATGAGAAAAAAGCACTTTATTGTTATACACATAAATTACCCGATATGATTGATATTAAGAATCCAATTTGTGTTGAGTGTAATAAACGTGCTTCATTTAATTTTAATTATGAAAAAAAACCAGTATATTGTCATAAACATAAATTACCTGAAATGATAAATGTTACTAGAAAACCAAAATATTCAACTAACCAAAAAATGTAAAAATTAATATTTTTATAAGCAAAAAATGATAGGTTTTTAAGAAAAAAACTTATCACAACAATGACCACTAACAAAACTACTATTGAGAAGTTATTCGACGAGTTTCCTGAAGACATTCAGTTGTTAATTTTAAGTAAGATCGTGTATGCCCAACCACAAAAACTTTTGGAACATATTCGCACTAGAGAAGCACTAAAAACAGGTTTTTTGTCTAGATATCCATATATATTTAAGAGCATATATTGTAGAAAATATGTGTATTCTCTAGCAAAAGTTTCTAACTAATAAGTTATATGTTTATATATTTTATAACTTAATAAAAAATAAATGCCTGCTAAAAGAAAAAAAGCTAGTTCTGCTTCTAGTTCTGCTTCTAGTTCTAGTTCTGCTTCTAGTTCTGCTTCTAGTTCTGCTTCTAGTTCTAGTTCTGCTTCTAGTTCTGCTTCTAGTTCTGCTTCTAGTTCTAGTTCTACTAAATGTAATACTATACCTATAATAAAACAACGTTTTGGAACTTGTTGGTTTAATGCTCTTTTAACTTGTTTATTATATGGTGATAAATCAAAAAAAATATTTAAACGTAAATTACGCAATCCAAATTTGGATGAACTAATTGAAAAACATTTCAAAAAATTAATAAAAAGAATCAAAATATATGAAGAAAAACTAGAAGCTATTGAAGAAGAAGAAGAAGAACAATTACATAGACTACACACATTTAAATTAGCCAGTGCAAAACACGCATTACAAGAAGTTAAAGAATTATTAAAAACAATAATAAGTTATACAGAACAAACTGATATTAATTTCGATATGGCAATTAATTTATTAATAGAATTAAACAAATATGATTCTAATATTTTTAGCATAGAACCATCTACGGATTCAGAAAATTTACATTATTTTTATCTTTGTCCAGCAAATATACATATGCAAGTAGCATATGCTCAAAATATTTACAAAATGTTTGGAATAAAAACACTTGTTATCCAAAAAACACTTACAGAAATAGGGTATGAAGACAAATATTTCCTTTTTGAATATAAACCTCATCAAAGTAATGTAATAGAGTATGATGATACACCAGATGTTATTATTGTTGTTGATGATAAAACCGAAAGCACTGCTGCTATTATTGAAACACTTAAATATAAAGATAAGAATTATAGCCTTGATTCACTTAAATTTTGTAATGTTAAAAAACCACAACAACAAGCAGATTTACATGCTATAGCTTGTGTAAAATGTAAAAAAAGATACTATATATCCGATACAAACTGTAATAGATTGTTACCAATAGATATTAAAAATAACAACTTATGGTATATTAAAAAAGAATATGGACCTAATTCAATTAATTGTTCTGAAATAGTATATGATACTAGCACACAAGAAAAGTTATTTAATTTTTATAACGGTTCAACACGTAAAATTTTCTTTTATTTAAAAACTAAAAGTAAACCAGATAAATATAGTGTAATTTATGAACAAAATGGTAGTATATTATTAGTTCCCAGTGTAATTTACGAAGATAGTTCATAATACAAAAAATGAAAACATAATTTATCAAATAATTAATGTTTGATCTACAATATTATAACAAAACTTTACATAAAATTGAATTTGAAAATATAATAAAAGAACGAGGATTGATACCAATTGAAGATCTATCACCAATATACGGTATATGTTATAATGAAGAAACTATTAAAAAAGTTGATCAATTGCTTAAAATTAATAAAGATTACGTTAATAAAATAGTTTTTTGGAAACTACTGAATGACATTGATGAAACTAAAATCAAACAGAAATTAAAAGAACGAAATGCATATGTTAGAAATGAAAATAAAGAATTACTAAAATTATTAGAAAACTTTCAAAATAACTTTCATGAGTCAAGACATCCTAATTTTGCATATATACAATATAATGAAAGGATCGCATACCCATTTGATATTACATATAATACAAGAAAAATAGATTTTAATAAATTGATAGATAATGATATAGAATGTTCAGTGTGTTTGGAAATAGATAATTATAGATTTACTTGTTGTAGTTGTTGTACAATAATATGTAAATCTTGTCATAAGAAATTAGAGTCATTATGTCCTATTTGCAATACAACAATAGATATTGGTGATTTTAACTAAAGCATATTACAAAAGTTTTTGTATTGAGTCATAGTAAGTTTATCTTTGTTATTATATTTTAAAAATACAGGATGAACTTTAAACGGAAGTGTTTTACTTGTTATTTTATTAGTATTAAATAAATTGATAATTTTATCATTTATAAATCCAAAATGATATTCATAATCTTCAGTATCTGTATATACTGGTAAAACAACAGTTAATAATTTTATTGTTTTACTAAAAAGTTCATAATTTAAATTGTCATAATCTTCTATTCTAAAATACAAAGTATAAACAACCGTATTTTCATCTAAAGAATACCGTGATAATTCAATATCACGTCTCCTCAATGTTCTAACAGTAGGTGCTATTATTCTTGGATAAATTGTTTGTAATCTATTAATTATCATTTGTGTATCTTCAATGGTAAAAGGTAGTCGTGTATAAGGATTAACAAAAGGTTTATTATTTTTAATTGCTATTTTCCATTGTGTATAAAGATCTTTAGCATTGAAAGCATTTCTAAATGTTTTACCATTTTCTTGATATTCAATAATTATAACAGTTTTAAGATTTTGTAAATTCATCTTATTCCATTCTTTTTGTGAAAAAGGATCAACTTCATTTATACCTTCATTACTTAATATATTATCTACATATAATTGTTTTTCTTTTTTAGTTCCAGCAGATTCTGTAGAACTTGTAGAACTTGTATCACTAAAAGATGCGGATAAAGAATCATAACTTAATCTAAAATTAATATTACCAGTTTCAATAAAATTGACTGATGTTGCATATAAATAATTTACTAATGTAATATACATATCTGTTTCTGTATATTTGTAAAATACTTGTCGTAATAATAAATTAAGATATCTAAGAATAATATATTTCGGTAAATTATTACAAAGATTTTTATGAAGATCTTTTGTATTTTTACTTAATACTAATAATTCAAAATAATATTGTTCTGGTAGTTTTTTAGTTATTAGATCAATATCTAAAGTATTATTAGCATTATCATAAAGTTCTTCATTTGTCATAGCGAAATGAAAATCTTTAATAACTTTTTTAATATCTTTAACAACATCTAAATAACATTTTATATATTTATTTTTTTTGTTTTCATTAATATATTTTTCTAATAAATAGATAGCTGTTTTTTCATCTAAATTATCTTGTTGAGTAAATAATTTTTCAATAAATTCTATTCGGTATCCAATTTTAAATGGAATACATAATAAAGTCATTATTTTATCATAAGAATCAATATTAACAGTAAATTCATCTCTAGTATTAATATGTCCTTCAATTATTAATTTTTCATTATCATCATATACAAATGTTCTATGACAATATTTAACTATATAATTTAAACGTTTTTCATCTTTAATAGGTACATTGTTTGTAATAGGATTAATTACACTTGGAATTTCGTTTTTTAATAATTTTTCATATTCTGTTAAGAACATTATACATTGTTTTTTAGATAATTTGTTATTTTTGTCTTTTCTTATTTCTCGAGTAGTCATTTTAATTCATATATATAAATTAAAATGAATTATTCTCAAAGTGAAAGACTTCACATTGTTTTAGCTATTGTTAAAAACTAAAGATTTATATAATTCAACACTATGTTCATTCATTACCGATTTCAAAATAATAACGAATAAATATATTAATGAAGAAAAAGAATATAAAAAATGAAATCTTCATTGTTATAAATATAAATGAAGATCTTAATGATCTTAATGTTTATTCAAACTATTAGTGCTACTAGATTTTTACAATCTCAAGCAATTTTACGTAAATCTTATTTAATTAAACTTAATGCTACTTTTACAAAAAAATCATTTACTAATGTAATAAAAAATGAATCTATTATAAGAAAACAACCAATATTAATATTAAATCTAAGAAAATGAATAAAATATTTGTATTTAATAATGTATTTATATCAATTCATAAAGATCTTAAAGAAACGGAATATTTTATAAGGACAACTAAAGATTTTATATTTTCATCAGATTATCACGAATATAATTATCCAATATATTATGATTATGGACCTGTAAATATCCATAATATTTTTCAGTTTTCTGACTTTTTACAAGAAACAATAGAAAATCCAATATTAAAAAACCGTGATTTAGTATATTATATTTATAATGATAAAGCCGAATTGAGTAATACTGTATTATTAATTGGTTGTTATATGATAATAAAATTAAAATATAATCCAAGTAAAGTAATATTTATATTATCGCATTTAATGCATTTACATAATAATTATTATGTTGATTGTATTGCTAAACACGGAGGATATAGAACATCTATAATAGACTGTTATAAATCTTTGTATTTTTCTTTAAACTTAAATCTAATCGATTTAACGGATTATCTTTATTTATCCGAAATTGATGGAAAAGATATGCATATTATTGGAAATAAGTTTATAGCATTGTCTTGTCCTTCTATTACTAAAAATAATATTACAGAATTACATAAAAGAAATATTAACCAGATTATACGATTAAATGATAAAGATATATATGATAAAGCTTTAGTAAAACCGATTAAAGTTCATGATCTTTATTTTAAAGATATGACCGTTCCATCTATTAACATTATTAAACAATTTATGAATATTGTCAATAATACAGATATTACAGAATTAATTGCTATACATTGTAAAGCTGGATCAGATAAAACTGGTATATTAATATGTATTTGGTTAATTATAAAATATAATTTTACACCGCAAAATGTAATAGCATATATACGAATGATAAGACCTGGAAGTATATTAGCCTGTCAAGGTTTTTTCTTAGAAAGTATAGATGAATTTAGACATCTTATTTAACAATACGTTGATATGGTAATACAACTTCATAATTATCTTCATCATTACGTATAATATCTAAACTACTATCTCTTTTAGCATAATTAGTTATTGTTGTTGATTTACGTCCTCTCATTGGTTTTGATAGTTCATATGATGTTTTATCTGACATTTCATCTGTAAATGATCTTATAATATTATTTTTAATATACGATGATATAGGTTTTATTCTAATTCTATTACATTTTTTTAATATATAATTAGTAATCTTTTGTTGTATTAAATACAATTTTGACATTTTTAGTATATTTTTTTAATATATCATTTTTTAACAATACGTTGATATGGTAATACAACTTCATAATTATCTTCATCATTACGTATAATATCTAAACTACTATCTCTTTTAGCATAATTAGTTATTGTTGTTGATTTATCTGAAGATCTTGATGAATTAGAATTACGACGATTAGAACGGGTTTTTTTTTCAGTATCTGTTCTATCAGATAAAGTATCGGAGTGCGTATCTTCTATTTTTTCATTATTATATAATGATTCTTGTTTTTTAACTATTCGTTTATATTTTTTTTGAAAGAAATGCCATATTTTTGTTTTAAAAAATTTGATATCTTGTGTATTAGATGCTTCTTGTTGTGTAATAGATAATTCAGTAAAATCAAGTTGTTTATTCATTTATTATAATAAGCAAAATATATTTAATATTAAAGTAAATGTATTGTATATATTTATATATAACATAGTATTCTTAAAATAATAAAATAATATATTGCCAATTATTCCTCCTAATATACCAAAACCTGATATTACACCTAGATTAATACCTAAGTTTTTCGAATTAATATGTGGTATAATACCAATTATAGATCCTTGAAGTAAATTATTACATTCACGTAATAATATTAAATAGTGTATTAACATTGTATTATAATATAAAGCACCAAATATTAAAGTAAATAGTTGAAATAAGATCATTATTTTAATTTTACCAATGATCTTAAAATATTTATATTGTATATCTGATATATAACCACCTATTGGACGGCAAATAATATTCAATATTGAAAAATAAAATATAACTAATATTTTATCTTTATTAGATTTATTTTCATATTCTGTTAATATAATAATATTACTATATACTGTCATTTCTAAACCAAATGAATATAAATATATTAAACTCAATGTAAATATTTTCATATTTTTCATACTAATACATTTTCTTTCTAAATTACATTCAATATCATTTACTATAACTTCTAAATTAATTTCATTATCATTTGTATAATTACTATCAATAGTATTATCTAAATTCCTATTATTATTATTATGTTCTTTTATTATTTCATTAAAATTACCATATGGACAATCATCAGAATATTTATAAATTATAAAACTTAATATTATCATTAAAATATATATTAGGTAAATTATAATTAATTAAAAATACTATTGCTGACCCAAAATTACCTAAACCACCTACTATACCTGTAATTAACCCTAAATTATCTACATCAAACATAATTATTACCCAGGATTCTGATAATACAAAAGATCCCCCTAATATACCATAAAAAACGGTTAAAACTCTACTAATCGTAGTATATTTAAGTAATAATATTTTTAATATACCTATTAAAGCAGTAGCCAATAATAATATTGAATATATTATACGAATACCATATTTATCAGAAAATAAACTAATAAAAAATCTAGTTATCATAGCAGAACTGAATAGAATAATATTATCAATTCTTACATCATTACTAGCAATATTGTAATATAATACGTATATTGAATTAAAATTAAATATAGCACAAAATGAGAGTATTAATCCAAATAAAGATAAATAAAATGATCTTGAATGCGGTCGTTTAATAGTTAAAATAGGACTAATATTTTTAGTTTGTTCTTCGTAAATAAAATTATAAGTTTTATTCCATTTTAGTAAGGATTTACACCTACCGTTATTAACATTATAACATGGATATTGCCAATCTTCTAATTTCCACATTTTTATTTAATACCTACTAAAATATTTCATTTTATAGAAGTAAAAATGTATATTTATGCTTTACTACTATTATTACTAATAATAAATCTATATTTATATAAAAAGTTATTAGATTTAATAAGCATTCTAACGTATAAAATTGAAAATAATTTAATTGTAAAAATTGAATATAAACCTACATATGATAAACAATTATCATCTTCAGATGATATATTATTAAAAAAACGATCACATACAAAACCAAGTAGTGGTAGTCTATTTTATGCAGATAAAGTTATTAAAAATCATACTAAACCTGCATCAGAAGGTGTAAGATGACCACCTGGTAAATTTGTTTTACCGGTATAAGGATGAATCCAAGATTTTTCTCCAGTAAGTTTTTTAATGTAATATATAATACCTATATTATTAATTTTAATATTTCTACTTCTATTTTCAAACCATTCACTATCTGCATTTAAAGGTGGTTGTTGTTCAACATACAAATTACTTTTATATTTTTTGTTTGGAATATATACATCATCGTATTTAGGCGCAGTTGGTGAATATGGTTCATCAAAGTATCTTTTATTTTCAAAAGAATATTCAGGTGTATTAGGTGAATATGCGGGTGCAGATGGTTTATAGTCTAAAATACACTCTTTTTGTAATGATTTAATATGTTTAAAAATTTGAATATCTTGTTGTTCCTTAATTAAATAATTTGGTAATTCATTTTCAATTCTTCGTTCATCTCGCTCATCATAAGATCTTTGAGTATACCATCCTAATGTTTTATCATCTGTTGTATGAATACTATAAACATAGTCATTTAATATATATTTACCAACTGAATCACAATAAACAGGTAATTCTTCTTCTTTAATATGTTGAAAATTACACAGTTTTTTATCACAATTATTACAATTACTTTTACAATGAAAGAATTTACATCTTTTATGTTGAGTAGTTACTGTGTTATCAAAAGGATAATATATTATCTTTTTTTCTTTAGGATAATAGAAGTGTCTATATTTACTATTACCACAAAAACATTCTAACATATCATCTTTTAAATCGTAATTCATATTTATAGAAATATAAATATGTTTTCATTTTTTTTGTATAAAAATGTAAAAAATCTATATTTTTATTATAAAAAATGATTAAAAGTTTATAAAAAAACTATCTGTTGAACTACAGAAGAATAAGCTAAAGTTTCACACTAAAGTTTCTTCTTAAAGTCCTTTCCAAGTTATTTTAAAGACCTTCTAAAGGTCTTTTAAAAAGACAATGATGTCCTACAACAAGTTTCATACTAACTGTCCTCATTTCAATGTTGGTAATTGTAAGTCGTTTAAGACTTGTAAGTATAAGTATCATAAGAAGTGTGATGATAACTTCCTGTGCAATCGTGAAGATTGCAAATATGGTCACGGCATCTCTTATATGAAGAGGGTTATTATCAATTATATTTATGACGAGAAGTATTCGAGTGCTTCTTCTGCCTATGAGGATAGTGATAACAAGTGTAAGATGCCGATGAATTGTATCAACAAGGATTGTGAGTGTGATCATCATATTGAGTATGATGCGAGGTCTTTCATCTACAACATCATCAATCCTACTATCACAGATGAAAATGCTTGGTCAAATTATGAGAAGAAGTATAGCTCATATTCACCGGCTAGTTCTACTATGTCTTCTGGTTCTACTGTTCCTGCTATGTGTTCTCCTTGTCCGGTGGTTTCATCACCTCCTCCCTTGTCTGGCTCTTTCGCTTCGCTCTTCACAGAGCAGGTAGAAGACAACAAGGAGGGTGATATTATGCTATCAATTATTGAGGATATGAAGACTATCCGCAATAATATTGATGTTGATACTAAGAAGGTTGATAGTATCAAAGAACAACTCAAGAAATTGCAGGAAGACCTTGGTAAAACCGAAGAAAATATCAAGAAAGATAAAAGTAAATTAAAAGAGTTGGCAGTCAAAATAGCTGATTGCTAAAATCAGTTTATATAATAATAATTAAAAACACAAAAATATATATTTTTATTATTTAACTTTTTTTGTGTAAAAATGTAAAAAATATACAGTTTTATTATAAAAAATGATTTAAAAATTATAAAAAAACTATCTGTTGAACTACAGAAGGATACTGTAAAGTCTCCTTGTTAAAAGTCTAATTGCTACTCTATCTTCTCACTACCGTCTTTACTCCAAAGACAATGATGACCTACAACAAGTATAACACCAACTGTCCTCATTTCAAGGTTGGTAATTGCTCTTCTTACAAGAGCGGTGCTTGCAAGTATAAGTATCACAAGACGTGTGATGAGAACTTCCTGTGCAATCGTGAGGATTGCAAGTTTGGTCACGGCATCTCTTATACGAAGAGGGTTATTATCAATTATATTTATGACGAGAAGTATTCGAGTGCTTCGGGTTATGAGGATAGTGATAACAAGTGTAAGATGCCGATGATTTGTATCAACAAGGATTGCAAGTGTGATCATCATATTGAGTATGAAGACAGGTCTTTCATCTACAAGATCATTAATCCTACTATTAGTGAGGAGAATGCTTGGTCGAATTATGAGAAGAAGTATAACTCATATTCACCGGCTAGTTCTACTATGTCCTCTACTTCTACTGTTCCTGCTATGTGTTCTCCTTGTCCGGTGGTTTCATCACCTCCTCCCTTGTCTGGCTCTTTCGTTTCTCTTTTCAAGAAGGAAGAAGATAATAAGGAAGACGATTCTATGATGGCAATTATTGAGACAATGAAGAATATCCGCAATAATATTGATGTTGATACTAAGAAGGTTGATAGTATCAAAGAACAACTCAAGAAATTGCAGGAAGACCTTGGTAAAACCGAAGAAAAAATGAAAAAAGATAAAAGTAAATTAAAAGAGTTGGCAGTCAAAATAGCTGATTGCTAAAAGCTATATATAAAAAAAACAAAAAAATTATATATTTTATAATTTCTTTTTAGCTATAGTTCCAGTATGATCTTTAATAACTTTTAATGGTGTTGGTTCAACATAAACACCAAAAATTGGTAAATTAATTAATACTTCAGTATCATAAGGACTGTTATGATATGCAGGTGGTAAAGGTAATAATAATTTTTTATGCATTGTTTTATTTTTAAATTTAATAGTAATTGAAGCTAAATTAGTTTCTACATATTCAAAGATTTTTTGTAAATCTTTATTATATTTTTTAACAGGTAATTGTGATTTAACAATTTTAATATCTTTTTTAATATCTTTAGAATTTCTAATATTATCTTTCATCATATATTTAGCACCAGAAGAAGAACTTTTACTATTTTTAGGAAAGGTTTTAATTAAACTAGTAATAGTATTTACATTTGAATCACCACCTACAAGTCGTTGATAACGTCTTAAATTAACATTAAATAAATAGTGTTGTCTATTATTATTTCTGGCATATGTTAATAATTCTCTAGCATAATTAGAAATTAAAAATCTTATTCCATTATGATCAAATTGTGGATCTCCAATACCCCAAACAGATGATTTACGAATCCAAATACCTCTATAATATTCAGGATGATAATCAGGAACACGTCTAGTTCTACCAGTACTATCTCCTGTAATGTATGCGTAAAATACATTATGATTCATAGATAATTCCATAAATATGATCATACTTCCGTAAAAACCATAAAAATCATTATAAGGATTTTCAACACCATTACGTTCATTGGCTTCTCCAGTTACTCTATAATCCGCTATTAAATTAGCTATAGCCCTACAGTAATTAATTAATACATCTTTGTTTCTACCAGACAACATTGCTTGTTGTTCAACACAGGTCATAAAGTTTTGTAATAAATTATTATATAATTCAACATTGCGAGCTAATGAATCTTGATCATAATTTTGGTGAAAAATTAAATCAAAACCACCATTTACAAATGGAACATACATTAAACCATCAAATGTGTGTGCAGTATTACCTGAATATACTAAACAATCATTAAAATTATCATAAATCCAATTAAAGTAATGTTCAAAAAAATCAATCCAATTTTGATGTGTAACTGGATATTGTGATAATAATTCTACATAAGGATCAGGATCATCAATACCTGTCATATCAAGATCATAACCTTCAATCTCGCATCTATCAATGTATTCTGCCCAAGTTTCACCATTATCATATACTATATTACTTCTGCGAGCGGCTCTTTCATCTCTATCCCTATTTTGTGTTCTAGTTCTTCTAGACATTTATTTATAGAACATAAAAAAGTATAAAAATGACTAATTATAAATAAATTATAAAATGTTTAATTATATTTTAGAACTGAAGAACAATTTTAAATCTTTTAAAACTTCAAAGCATATTACTAAATATTATGTTGGGGAATTAAATAATAATAAACCAAATGGTTTTGGAACTTGTATTAGAAAACATATTAAATATACAGGAGAATGGAAAAATGGTCTTCCAGATGGTAAAGGAATTGCAATTTATAAACAATTTGCATTTTCTTTCTTTATAGATGAACAATATGACAAATTTCAAATTTTTAAATATGAAGGATCTGTTAAAAATGGTTTATTTGATGGTAAAGGAAGTTTAACTAGAAATGGAAAATTATTTTATGAAGGTGAATTTAAGGAAGGATCAATAACAGGTAAAGGTGAATTATATAATGACAAAGGTAAATTAATGTATAAAGGTGAATTTGTATATGGAAAGTTTGAAGGAAAAGGAATGTTTTACAATGAAAATAGTGAATTAATGTATAGTGGTAATTGGAAGAATGGTAAAAAAGAAGGTTATGGAGTATTATATAATCCCAAAGTATCTAAAATAATTCCAAACTATGATGGATATTGGAAAGATAATGCATATAATGGTGAAGGTAAATTAAAATTTAATAATGAAACAAGAGTAGGATTATTTGAAAATAATAAACAAATAGGTGAAGGAACATTTAGTGATGGTTTTCGTAAATATACTGGTAGTTTTAAGAATAATATGTTTAATGGTTATGGAGATTTGATAGTATCTGAAAATAATAAAGTTAGTTATTCATATTCAGGTGAATTTATTGATAATAAATTTAATGGTAATGGATTTATACAATATAAAAATAATAATACATATAATGGCGAGTTTAAAGATAATTTAAAAAATGGTAAAGGTATTTATTATGATTTTAAACAAAATTATAATGTTGAAACAAATTGGATATGTGATAGAAAAAATGGTGAAGGAACTATAATATATTCAGACGGAACTGGATACAAATGTTCTTGGAAAAACAATAAATTAATTAATAAAAAACGCTTAATGTTTTATGAAAATGATGATTTGCAAATTACGTTAAAAAAGAAAAAAGAAATACCATATGAACTTAAATGTCCTATTTCATTAGAGATAATGAAAGATCCTATTATATGTAGCGATGGTCATACATATGATCGTAAATCTATAGAAACTTTATTTAAAAATAAAAATTATATAAGTCCAACAACCCGTGAAAAATTAGATAAAAATATATTAATTTCAAATTATAATATTAAAAAAATGATTGATAATTTAACATAAAATAATAATGGAATCTGAAAATATAGTTAAAGCAATAGCACAATCTGAAAATAACTTACACCAATTAAATATACTTACATTACCAATATTTTTTCGTTGTAAAAAAAATGATTGAATAAATTTATAATTTTATATATGGAATCTCTTAATTTTGATAGAACAAAATTGCAATATTATAATGATGATAATAAAATATCTATTGTTAATCAATTTAAACAAATTGAAGAACAATTAGAAGAATATTTTAAAAAAAGTAAATTATGTGTAATAAAATTACATAGATGTGACAATTTAAATGATTTTAATAAATATTGTATAAAATATAATAATAATAAAAAAACAATTCTTATTAATCTATTACCATTAATGAAAGAAAAAATAGCAGAAAAATTAACAAAATCAAATTTTAAATCATTTCATACAAATATTTATATAGCATACAATGGTAGATATGTATCATCAAATACAATGAAAATAAATGAAAGTTTTTTAAAGTTGTGTAGTGATATTATAAAAACAGAAGAATATGAATGTAATATTTGTATGGAAACAATTATAGATAATTCATATGTTGTTCAATGTAGTAAATGTAAATATGCTGTTTGTGATAAATGTAAATATAAAATGAAATTAAAATGTCCAATTTGTGATATATAAAGTATTAAGAATGTTTTGTGTATATTTTATTAATTTTACCAGTAATATCATCTCTAATAAAATCATCCATATTTAATTCAACATAACCATTATTAAAACCTTCAATTTGTTTAAGATCATTGATAACCTTATCTTTCCCAAAATAGTCGTGTTTAATAACTTCATTTTCAGTAATATTATGTCCTAAAGTGCAACTAATACAATTGTATGATTATTATCTAAAACTAAATTATATACTGAATTACAATTAGTTTCTATATTGCTAATATCTTTAGGAAATACCCATTCGTTATTCAATCTTATAGGGTCATACGTATGATCGTAAATCTATTGAAACTTTATTTAAAAATAAAAATTATATTACTCCAACAACCCGAGAAAAATTAGATAAAAATATATTAATTACAAATCATAATATTAAAAAAATGATTGATAATTTAAACTAAAATTAAAATGTCTTACAATATTATTAGAAGTATTGCAAAAATACAATTATCATCAACATATGAATGTGATAATTATGTATATGAAAATATAAGTATCTTATTAAAATCATCTAAATTATTTGTTGATAATATAGATTTGCTGAATACTGAATTGTTGTATAACATTTTAGACAATGATAGAGTTAATTACGATGATATATTTAAAATCATAACAAGTTTTAAATCAAATGATACAGTATTAAACTTGTTATATCATAGGGATTTTAGTTATAATACAACAGTATTATCATTACTATTGATTAGATCACTTAATAATACAAACATATTTGATCTTTGTTGTTGCACTAAAACACCATTCGTTTTTACACAAAAAACAAAGGTGTTTAAAGCAATCCTAATGCAATTGAAAGAATATTATATATATGTATATAATGAAAATGTAAGATGTAAATGTTTTAGAAACAGTATTAGTAAAGATTTCTATACGCTATTAGAAGAGCATTTGTTTGGTTTTGATGTTATACTATTTCTAGATAGTTTAAAAAAATTAATACTTATTTTTGAAGAAATGTTGATATACTACAAAGTATATTATGATAATGAAGATGAATTTGATAGTTTAGATTGTAAAAATCAACAAGAACATCAAATATACTATGATAGTTTTGAAAGTTTTAAGAAACAATATAAAAATAGTATAGAACCATTTAAGACCAATTATAAAATGATAAAACCATTAAATAATTTTGAAAATATAATTAAAAATATTTTTGGCAATTTAGTGCTTGACTAAATCCTTCTGTATATTCATCATAATTACATTTCATACAACCATTAGTTGTTATATAATAATTAGGGGGACATAAACTTTTATCAGGTCTCTTACATAACTTATTTTTATACATTTCAATTGTACATAAATGACAAATTGAAGAACCTTTATTTGCTATATGTCCCGGAGGACAACTTATACAATATTTTGTATTTTTATTACTATAAAAATCTTCAGGACATTCCATACAACTATATATATCTTTATTATTAAGAGTTTTCATATACCCAAATTCATAACCAGATGAACATATGTTTTTAGCATTTATAAATGTACTCATTGCAATCACAAGTAGAATTTTAAGATATTGCATTTTATTGTTTTACAAATAATGTTTTCATTTTTTAATTTGTATTATGATATTTTTTACAGGATCTTTAACAAAATTATCAGTATTTAATTCAATAAAACCATTATTAAAACCTTCAATTTGTTTAAGATCATTGATAACCTTATCTGTCCCAAAATATTCGTGTTTAATAACTTCATTTTCAGTAATATTATGTCCTAAAGTGCAAGTAATACAATTGTTAATAACAATAGTGTGATTATTATCTAAAACTAAATTATATACTGAATTACAATTTGTTTCTATATTACTAATATCTTTCGGGAATACCCATTCATTATTTATTTTTATAGGATGATAAGGTGTTATAAGTAATCCTTCAATATCAATAAGTTTAATATTATTACCATTAATTTTAATTACACATAATACTGTATTTATATTGCCTTTACAATCAATAAGTTTATCACCTTTAATAATTTTATCTATTTGTTTAAAACAATTATTAACTGTTAAAACTTGCGAAGATGGATGAAAACAACCTCCTTCAACATTATTAAACATTGTAGTAAATTGTTGTTTAGATATTTTAATTTCATTAACATTATTAGATGGTTTTGGTGGTGGCATATTAGTATATATATCATCAATTTTATCTTTCATATTTTGAAATAATTTACCACCATATTGTTGAATACTCTGATCTTTAAAATTATTACATCTTTCTTGACTATGTGCATCTTTAAATGAGTTAATATAATTTTTACCCCATTTTGAAAAATATTGTTCTTTAATTGCTAAACATATTTGATCTTTAAAATCTTTCATTAATTGATTATCTATATGACTATATTTAAACATATATGTATCAATTGCTTGTTTTGATTTTTGTTCTAGGGTTTCGACTAATTCTAACCGCATAATATTATACAATAGATCGTCATTAGTTTGAACTTTATTAAATATGTCAATTGAAAGTTCTTTATCATCATAAACAATTTTAATAGTGATATTATCTTCTTTTGTTTTAAAAACTAATGTTCTAGATTGTCCATAATGAACTGTTGTAAGATCGGCATTATTTCCAATACATTTAATATTATCAGTATTATAATAACATTTAAGATTATTGATAGCAATTGTATTAATATGTGCTAATGCGTGAATAAATATAGTTCCTACAAATCCAGAATCTGGGATAAATGAAAAATGACCATTACTAATTTTAGCAATATTAATAAGTAATTCAGTATCTAAAGAATAACCAAAACCAAATGTATATATATTAATTTTACTATCTATCATTTTACGTTTAAGACAATGTAGAATACCTTGTGGTGGAAGTAAATGAGAGCTAGGCAATCCGTCAGTTAAAAATAACAAAGATTGAATACGATTAGTATTAGTAAATTGTTGTAATCCAATATTAAGTCCTGCCCAAATATTTGTAGCACCTTCAGTTCTTAAATTGGTAATAAGTAATTTATTAATATTATCACTAGTTGTTAGAGGAATCAAGACTCTTGCATCAGTTGAAAATACTACAATAGATATACGATCATTTTGTTTCATACTTTCAATAATAGTAATTAAAGCGTGTTTAGTAATATCTAAAATAGTATATCCAATATCAACACTTTTACCATCTTGTTCAACTAAAGCAGGTGAATCCATAGAACCTGAAATATCAATAACAGCTACTATATCAACAGGAGGATATACATTACCACCTTCAATAGTTTTAATATTAAGTTTAAAATAATTATAATCATTAATAGTAGTTTTTTCACCAATAATACTTGAAATAATATTTTTTTCATATGTATAATCTATTTTAGTAGTCTTAGCATCAATAGCTTCTTTTAAAGATCTATTTGGTTTTAAATGTGATAAATCTAAATAATTTCTTGTAATAGGTGATGATTTATTATTTTTCAACCATTTATAAATAGCATCATATTCATATGTATTACCTTCATTATCAATGAAAGGATTAGTCATAACATTATGAGTTATAGGGCATATAAAACACTGTTCCATTTTACATAATCGTTATTATGATATCATTTTTATATAATACATCTAAATGATTGCGATTCTAACCAAATAGATCAAACATAGAATTACTAATATCTTTTTCTTCTGTTTCATTTAATGTAGAAATATCATCACTACATTTGAATATTACAGGTCTACTAGGTTGTAAAAATGTAAATATAGTTTCTAAAAGATATTTTAATTTACTATTTGATATTAAAATAGTTGTATCAATTAAAATATTTTCATTAATACTAACTGTATTTTCATTTCTAAAACATTTTACACATTCATATACATTAGTAAAACCAATAAATCCTATATTTTCCGTGTCTAATTTAATTTTATACTTAATATTTTTGTCAATTTTATTAGCATAAAAATCATTTATAGAATCAATGTAAGCTTTAATTTCTTCGTCATTAGGATATTCTTTTTTAATTTTACATTTTAATGTAGCATAATCTTTATTCTTTTTTTTACTATAATATGCGATAGAAAAATCATCGTTTAATAAAATGTTCTTAAATTCATCCATTTTGTATTATATAAACATTATAAGCTTTATATTACATATAAATAATGAAAAAATTAGTAAATATTCATAATAAAACAAAAGAAATTACAGAAGAATTATCACCTTTTAATAATACCAATATAATATTAAATGAAAGTGATTTAAATATTTTTTTCAAAAATCATAATGTTGATTATCAGTCCAAAAATATTAATTTATTTAGAAATGCTTTTGTTCATAAAAGTTATTGTTGTATGAAAAATACTAATTTTACTGATAGTAATATTAGTTGTCCTGAAGATTGTTTGCCATTACAAGAAATGCCATATGAAAGATTAGAGTTTTTAGGTGATTCAATATTAGGATATATAATAGCAAAATATATGTATATTCGGTATCCTGATCAACCTGAAGGATTTTTATCAAAAATGCGAACAAAGATTGTAAATGGTAAAATGTTAGGTTTTCTAAGTTATAAAATAGGGTTTAGTAAATTTGCAATAATATCAAAGCAAATAGAAGATATAAATGGTCGTAGTAATTATAAAATAATGGAAGATATATTTGAAGCATTTATAGGAGCATTATATATTGATAGTAATGATATTAATATTGTAGAACAATGGATTATTAATATTATTGAAAAATATATAGATTTTGTGGATTTAATAATGAAAAATACGAATTATAAAGATGCTTTAATATCTTATATGCAAAATAGATATCAAGATAATCCTAGATTTTTAGAAACTAATGTATCACATAATAGTTTATCATCTCAAAAAATATTTACATATATTGTAAAAGATCGTAATAATAATATATTAGGTAGTGCTACTGGTAATAATAAAAAAGAAGCTGAAAATAATTGTGCCCTTGAAGCATTGAAGTATTATGGACAAGAAATATAAATTTTATTAATTGTGAAAATATCAATAAATATTTTTCATATTTTGATATTTGCCTTACTTTAGTTGTTAACATACAAGTTTCATTGTAATATTTATATTCAATTTGAGTTAATATACAATAATTTTTATTATAAATCCAAGATATATATACCAATAATGCTAGAATAGTATTGTAAGGACTAAAAGGATAAAGAACATATAAAATAAATAAATAATGAAAGAAAAATATAATATATTTGAACATTATTGTTTAACTTAAAAAAATGAAAACATTTTATTTTAATATACAAAATGGAAATTATCAACAATTATTGTGAAATGTTAAATCTAAATCAAGCTGTTAAATATAAAGCATATGACTTACAATTTAATATTAAAATTAAAAAACCTGAAACTTATCTTGCTTCTATATATTGTGCTTGCTTATGTTGTAATTCTACAAAATCAATAAAACAAATAATGGCATTGGACAAATCAATAAATCAAAAATTACTTAATAAAACTATCAAAATAATTAATAAAAATAATAAAATTCCTACATTTAATGTTGAAGATCTTATACCGCAAATGTGTTTTAATTTAAATTTACCAGTTTTCAAAGAACAAGAAGCTATTAATAATTGTAAAAAAATAAAAAATAAACTACCATCAACAAAAGCAATTATTGCTATTCTATTGACTTATGAAGAATTGACAGATGATATTTATGAAAATGCATCTTTAGTTTCTGGTATAAGTAGTATAACATTGAAGAAATATATGTATAGCTAATAATAATCTAACAAAGAACTTAAACTAGAACTAGAACTAGAACTAGAACCTTCTAATAATGTTGACTCTGCATTATTTGTTACCTTGTTTAATTGGACGGCGAATTCGTCCTCTATTGTAGCTATATGAACAAAGTTGCTATTATCAAAAGCTAATGCTAATGTGGATCTCTCATCTATATTAAAATCAAATTGTCCAAGACTAAACGTCCTACCACGTATTTCTTGAACCATACATCCAGTATCGGGATCACACCATCCATTACATTGTACGTTTTTACCATTTTTTTCAACAACAGCAACACTATGCCGAACTTCTCCATTTCTAGCAACAACTATATATGACGCGAGTGTATATGCATTAAATTCTTTGTACTGTGCGTAGGGTATATGTAAAAGTCTAAAAACCCTTTTAGCTGTACCATCTTCCCCTGTTTCTAATACATAGTTATAGAACCTTATGTTAGGGTTTATTGTATCAGTAGTAAAAGTAAAACCAAATCCTTGTTCTAATATATTTGAAATTAAATGTTTTCTATCGCTAAAATCTCCCCCCCCAGTTAATAATTTATCAAGAGTCGTAGGATTTTGTGAGGTTTCGTGTGGAGCTTTAAAAAAACTTTTATCTTTTGCAAATATTCGTTCAACAAATTGTGAAATAAAGTTATTAGGCATAGTATACGCTTTGTTACTAATATGAGTACGTATCTGATCATATTTTTGTAATATAAATAACATTCTAAAATTAGTTAGAATTATTGTTTTGATAGGTACATCCTCCCCTTCTAATTCTAATTCTGAGGCTCTTAATTTTGATATTTCTTTTCTACATATATATTCAAGTATCATACCGAAATTACTTGAATAAACTAATGCTGCAATTGCAGCAATTATCCAACAAGTTCCTAAATTTTCTTCTTGAGGAATACAAGTGATATTAGCACTGAGCTGAGCTGACTCGGCAGCTTTTAATGCTGCTTCCATAAGTGCTACTATTTTTAATAGAGTTTTAGGTTCGCTTTTGGAAACGGTAGTTATACTCTTCGCAAAATTTTTACTTGCGTCTTGAAAGCTTCTTACAGTTGCTTTTTTAGCCATTATGTCTTTAACAACATTCCGTAGTCGCTCTGACCTGCTCGGCAGGTCAAGTAGGGGCTCCTGCTCCAGCCTCACCTGCTCCTCCCTCCTCAGCCTTTCCTGCTCCTCCCTCCTCAGCCTTTCCTGCTCCTCCCTCCTCAGCCTTTCCTCCTCCTCCTGTCTCAATCTCTCCTTCCTCTCCTTTTCCAGGCGCTCCAGCTCCAGCCTCACCTGCTCCTCCCTCCTCAGCCTTTCCTCCTGCTCCAGCTTTGCCCTCTTTTCCTTTTTCTCGCTCCCTTTCTCGCTCACTCGCTCGCGCTTCCCCCCACCAACTATAACATCATAAAACAATAAATTAAATAATATAGATATGTTTTTATTTGATTTTTTAAGATCAACTTTTGTTTTATTATTTCCAAGTTTTGATAATAAATTAACATAAGTTCTATAACCTTTTGTCATATCAATTTCTACATCTAGTTTAAAGTGTTTTGAAAATAATCCAAGTTTATTAACACATAATGTATTTAACCAATCTTTAAGATCTTTAATTTTATATTTTTTCTCAATTGTAAAAATGGATTTTAAAACTTTAAAATCTTTAGTTTTTCTAATATCATTAAGTTGATCTAAAACAAATTGTATTGTTTTAGATTTTTTAATCTCATCTATATTCTTATCCGGTTTTAAATATTTTTCGCAATATTTTTGTATAATAATTATAATTAAATCTAATTTTAATATTGTATTAGAATACATTTATTACTATATTAACATAAAATGTCCATAATAAAAACGGAATAGCATAAATAATATTTGATTTATAATACATTATAATTGTAACTATAATAGCTAATAATAATGCTATTAAATTAAAATAATTATTATCAGTATTTTGCAATCCAGATGTTAAAAAAGGATAAGATAAACAATATAAAATAGTTAAAACAATAAACCACGAATAAACCGAAGGGTATAATAAAAAATGAATATATCCTAATAAGCCTAAAATAATAATCCAAATAGATCCTATAATATATCCGGGTGGTAATTTACTATTTTTTTCATTATCATTATTCCATCCTTGCGTATAAATATAAAAGTTAAGAACAATAGCTAAAATAATAGGAACTAATATATGAATATACCACATTTAATATTTATTTATATTTAATAAATGCCACCAAGTCTAATATTAGATTTGGATAATACAATTATTGGTAATATTACATATCAATTATTAGCACATACACTATGTAATAAAGTTAAAAAGAATTGTGGAATAGTTTCTAGTTGTTATAATGAAAAAACAGGTATAATTCGTCCATATTTTTGTAAGTTTATTTATACAATACGTGAAAAGTTTCCAGATATTAAGATCTATGTTTATACTGCTAGTCAAAAAGATTGGGCTTTAAAAGAAATAAAATGGATAGAAAAATGTTGTAATTTAAAATTTGATAGACCTATATTAACACGAGATGATTGTATTGAAATGGATAATTCATATTATAAATCAATACAAAAAATATCTAAACGTATTAAAACACTAGATAAAAATAATATTTTAATAATTGATAATAACGATGTATTTGTAGATTGTAAAGAAAGTTTTATAAAATGTCCAGATTATAATTATATATCTTTTGTTGATTTATGGAAAGTATTACCAAAAGCAATGTTAGATAAACAAGAAGTATTGATCTTTATGCAAAAACTAATAAAAGAAGGATATATAAATCCATATAATGTGGATGCTATTGGTGAAAATATAGATCAATCTTTAAGATATTTAAATTGGTATCAAAAAAAATTAACTATTATAAATAAAATTAATAATAAAAGCTATAATGATAGTTTTTGGAAAACTTTAATTAAAATAATATATAATACTGATAATTTTAAAGACATAAAAATGATATATAATTTAGAATTAAAAACATAATGTATTATAACGATGACTATTTTGTAAAATATTATAATGATCCTGAATTTGCACAACCACCACTTAGATTTTCAAAACACGCAATTCAACGTCAAAATGAAAGAAGACCACACACACATATTGGTGAAAAAAATGTTAATATTATTAAAAATAACATTGTCGTTACAACAATTACAAAATCTAAAAATGAATATCCTATTCAAGATAAATTAGAAAAATATATTTTTCATAACAAAGTTGAATTTGATGCAGATCTAATTGGTAGAGTAATTGGTAAGAAAGGTTGTAATCTTAAAACGTTGATTTATAAAGTAAAATGTCTGGTGTATAGTAGTAATTTTGATTATTGTATTGATAGAACTATTGTTAATAATAAATATTGTATTTATATTTTAGCAAATAATAAAGACATTTTAAGTATTGCTACTAATGAATTGAATAACAATATAGCGATTATTTGTAACACACATAATAAAAAATGATATTGATATAATATATCAATTATAAAAATGGCACTATCAAATGTTGAAATAGCTGATAAAATTATTAATTTGCTTAATAAAGTTAAAGAAAATGAAGCTTTTGATGATACTATTGATAAAAAAGAACAATGTAAATTATTTAATAAAATAGTAAAAGCCGGTATTAAAGGACAAACTAAAATTAATATTAAAACTTTTAAGAAAGAACCAAATAATTATAATATTTTTGTTAAGGATATGATGCCTGATGTAAAGAAAGAAAATCCTACCCTATCTAGTTCTGAAATATTTAAAATAATTGGTGCTCTATGGACAAAAGATCATCCTAAAAAACCTAAAAAAACTGATAATACTAAAGAACCGGATAATACTAATAATACTGATAATACTGATAATACTAAAGAACCTGATAATACTGATAATACTGATAATACTAATAATACTGATAATACTAAAAAAACAAAAAAAAAACAAACAAAAAAGAAATAATTAATATATAATAATAATTAGGATACAAATTGTATCCTTTTTATTATTATCTAAATAACACTTAAAGACAATATAATATATAATATATATATAATGACAGATGATACTGATATAAAAAAAATATATCCATATTATGTTGAAAGGACCTCACATTATAAATCAATTTATGGCAATAATACTATTTTATTAATGCAAGTAGGTGCATTTTACGAAATATATTCAGATTGTGATAAAGATAATATTGATATTAAAGGTATATCTGAAATAACACAACTATCAATTGCAAGCAAACAAAAATCTAATTATTATATGGCAGGTTTTAAAATAGAACTATTGTCAAAATTTGCTAATATAATAACAGGCGCAGGATATACGTGTATTATCTATGAACAAATTGGCGAACAAACAACAGGTGGTAGAGAAAAACGAGGATTACGCGAAATAATATCACCAGGAACAAATGTTAATTGTAAAGACGAAGTGTCTAATTTAATTATTTTTTATTTGGAAGATAATTCAATGGGATGTGTAGTCTTAAATGTGTTATCAAACAAATGTTTTATATTAGAAAGTCATTCAACGTCAAATGATCGTAATAAAGCCTATAATGATATTTTAAGAATTATAACAATTCATAAACCGACTGAAGTGTTAATAGTAAGTTTATCAGATACCTATGATGTTAATAAACTATACGAAATGTTTTCACAATCAACAATAATTCATAATAAGATTGGTAAAATGAATAAAGAATATACAAAATTGGAATATCAAAAGCAAGTTTTAATAAAAGCATATAATTATCAATCTATAGCAAATGTGATAGATTATTTAGATCTTAATTATTATCCAATTGCATTAATTGCTTTAATAAATGCTATACAATTTGTATATGAACGAAATCCTAATATTATTAAAAATATTGAAAAACCTACATATATTGATAATGATGATACATTTAAATTAGATTATGATAGTGCTATACAATTAAATTACATTGATCATAAAGAAAACTCTGTTATTAAAATAATAAATAAATGTTATACGGCGATAGGAAGACGTGCTATGAATACTCTTTTAATATATCCAAAAACAACTGAAAGTTCTTTAAATAAGTCATATGATATAATAGAACAATATTTAAATACTGATTTGACAGAACCTATAAATAATTTAAAACAAATATGTGATATTGAAAGACTATATCGTAAAATAGTATCAATGAAAATATTACAAACAGACTGGTTTAATTTCGCAGTATCTATAAAATATACTAAAAAACTATTAACATTTTTTGAAGAATCATTAGATGATATAAATAAACTAGAACAATCATATTGTTGTTTAGATTTAGATAGTTTAACCAATGATCTTTCACCATTTAAAAAAGGATATTTTAAAGAATTAGATGATCTAAATCAATCATATAATAATAATTTTAAAAAATTAGAAGATATAGTACACTCAATATCAACAATTGGACAAAAAGATGCAACACAATGTAAAATAGATATAACAAAAGATAATATAAATATTTTAATGACGAAAAAAAGATATGAAACTGCTAAAAAAAATAATCCAACCGAAATGTCTAATTATGCAACAGAAATTAAGACTAAAGATAATTATCGTATTACTAGTGATACGATAAGAAATATAACCGATTCTATTATAAATGTAAAAACAGATATAACTACGAAAAGCAATGAGATTTATAAAAGATTTATAAAAGATTTTGGAGATAATAATTTTAATATTATAACAAATATTATAGATAAAATAGGATTTTATGATTGTTTAGTATGTAATATTAACAATACAATAAAATATAATTTATGTAAACCAGTTATTAATAAAAAAAATAGATCATATTTTAATATTAAAGGGATCCGTAATCCTATTATAGAACAAACAAATAAATGTATAAAAAACGATATTAAATTAAAATCAAATGGAATGTTATTATATGGTATTAATAGCAGTGGTAAAAGTTGTTTAATGAAATCAGTAGCAATCAATATTTTATTAGCTCAATCAGGTATGTATGTATTTTGTGATTCTATGACATATTCACCATATAATGCTATATATACACGTATAAGTAGTGCTGATAATATTTTTAGAGGAACAAGTAGTTTTATTCGTGAAATGACGGAATTAGACAATATACTAAAACGAGCAAATAAAAACTCATTAGTTGTAGGAGATGAAGTATGTGCAGGAACTGAACATATATCAGCAATATCAATAGTATCCGCAAGTATATTAGAACTTTGTAAATTGAAATGTTCTTTTTTATTTGCAACTCATTTACACGAATTAATTAATATTGAAGATATAACAACTAATGAAAAAATATTAATAAAACACATGAAAATAAATATTGTTAATGATAATATAGAGTTTATAAGAAAATTAGAAGATGGTGATGGAGATAAACTATATGGAATTAATATATGTAGATATCTAAAAATGCCAAATGACTTTTTATTAAAAGCGGAAGAGATAAAGAAAACATTAACAAATACTAATCATAATTTTATAGAATTTAAGAAATCAAATTATAATGCCAAAATATACATGGATAAATGTTTAGTATGTAATATTAATAAAGCTACAGAAACACATCACATAATATATCAATGTAATGATGATAGTAAAAATAAAAATAAAATAGATAATTTAGTTCCAATATGTAATGAATGTCATAATAAAGAACATAATGAAAAAAGTATTAAAATCGAAGGTTATATTGATACCATAAATGGTAGAATATTAAATGTAATTAAATGTAAAGATCACCATTAGATGTTATATTATTTTTATTTAATGTTTCAATTAATTTTGAAATATTTTCAAGTATATTATGTGTTTTACGATACATAAATAAGAAATCAATTAAAGTGCAAGGAGGTATATCAAAACTTTTAATTTGTTTCCACAATTCGTTAAAATTACTATCATCTGTAAAGAATGATTTATATATATCATATGCTTGATCTTTATCAACATATGTAAGTTCAATAGAATGATCTATTCTACCGGATCGTTTTAAAGCATTATCAAGTTTTTCAGGATAATTAGTAGTTAAAATTAATATCATACCTTCTTGACTATTAAAACCATCCATACAATTTAGAAACCCTTGCATTGTTATATTATTCCGCAATGTATCAGATTCTTTTCTATCTGTAAAAATACAATCTACATCTTCTATAACTACCACACTTAACTTTTCATTTTCATTAATAGATCTAAAAGCTTCTAAAAAATCAGATTCTTTCAATTCAGAATTAATATTAATAACTAAAATATCACAATTATATGTAGTAGCTATACCATGAATAAGAGTAGTTTTTCCTACACCAGGTTTTCCGTGAAGTAATATATTATATTTATAAGGAATACCGTGTTTAACGTAATCATTATAAGAATCGGGATCAATAAAATTCTTAATATGATGACATATATCTTCTTTTTGATTTTTTTTAAGAAATATAGTATCCATAGATCTTTTAGGTATTATAGTTGAATTAGACCAACCATATTTACCATAAAACTTTTTCACAATTTTATTATTTGATTCAAGTTCAAGATAATTTTCACGATTATTACAACAAAAGGTTATAAAATTATTTAAAAAAGTTTTATCATCATCTTGATGAATAGATAATGTTATCGTTTTAATAATAGTATAATCTTTTTCATTTGTATTTATAGTTTGTATAATATTATTAAGTATAAGATCTTCAATTTTGATAGTTATAAAACGATCTTTATGTTTTAAAAAATATTCACCATTATCTGGACTTATAAGATGTGAATAAGTTTTTTTCCCTTTTAAAAAATATTCACGATTTCTAATTTTATCATAACCATTATAAATACCTTTATCAATATTTAATACATCATAAATATAATGTAACAAATATTTACCAACAATATCACTTGAATATAATGTTAATTTTAACATATTTAATATATTTAATATATTTATATAATGTTTAAGTAATAATATAAGGTTTTTTATTTATAATTAAAGATTCGTCTGGTTTAATTAATAATTCTGGATATAAATCAAATAATATGTTATGAACTTGTTTCTTTTTAGTTTTATAAGAATCTCTATTATATGATAATACACGTAGTGATCTACTTATATTTAATGCAAAATCTATATCTTTAGTGTTATATGTAATATTGTTAGGAATCCATCCACCATATAATATTGGATAAAATGCGTGAATTATACGTGAATAATCTCGCATAACATTATCAGATTTAATTTTTTTAGCAAAACCAAAATCCCAAATTACCCATATAAAACCAATATTTTCAAGATAAACGTCAATACCATTAACTTTATAATAAAAATATCCTCCAGATTCTATTTTATGATACAAAAAATTACCCCAATGTGAATCTTTATGTATAAAACCGGTATAATGTGAAAAATTGGAAATACTAAAGAATATTTGTGTAATAGCATTTTTCATAAATGTTTTATTTTGTTTCTTAGATGACATTAGCATCTTAAGATCACCTGAAAACATTTCATTAAAACTTATATAAAAATTATCACAATACCTAATAGCTTCTGGTAATAATAAAGAATTCATATCATTAGGTTTAGCAATTGTAGTATAAAAATACAATATAGGAAAATGAATAGTTTTTTTAGTTAAAATAATCTTAGTAATTTTTTCCAAAATAGCTAATTCTTTTGTATTGCTTTCATTTATACATATTAACTTAGCAGAAACAATATATTTTTTAGGTTTTATTCCATATGTAACCGAATATACTGCACCATATTTACTTGTACTTCCAATTTTTTTATTTAATAATAATTTTTTATAGCTATATTTATTTTTTTTTAAAATTATAAAATCACCTATACTAGTAGATGTAAAATGTTTCATAAAATTATTAGCATATTTAATACGATTATCTAATACAAATGTTCTATCTTCATAACTAATAGAGTTATTAATGGGACTTGCTATGTTATGAACCATTTATATTTTAAATATATAAAAACTTACTATTATAACAATAATATGACTTATCCGTCTAAAGAATTACAAGACATTTTAGAAAAAATAAATGAAACTTGTATTTTGATAGCTAATAAAAATAATCTAGATGTCAAATTTACCAAACTTGATTTTTTAGAAGAAAAAGGATTTTATAATAAATATGATCCTAAAAAGTTTCTTTGAGTTTTTTCCATTCTTCGCTTATTATAGCTAATTTTTCTTTATAAGTAATAGGATTATCAGACATTTCTTTTAATTTAATTGATCTAAAACTTGCATAAGTAGGTTTTTGTAATTCAGGTTCTTTTTCAAAAATATAATCAACAATATCTTCTATTTTTGTAATATTATCTGGTATAGTTTTAAATTTGCGAATAATATCTTTTTTTAACATTGATATATTAAAATTAATTATATCATTTTTTCTTTGTTCCACATTTTTTATCATCTATAGTAGCAAGTAATGGATCAACTTGTTCTCTATCTTCTGCACGTATTTTATAACAATGATCATCAGTATTAAAATCTCCTTCGGTTATTATTATTGGATTTACCTTTGTTGGGGTAATAGTCCAAGCCTTATTACGATATTCTAAAATATATTTAAATATATTATATTCAATATTAGTATTAACAAATTTATAATATGTAATTTCAACTTTATTTCCTGAATTTGAATACGTAATTTTACTAAATCCATAGGCATCGTGAACATACATATCAGTAACTTCAATATTATCATTTAATTTACATTTTAATGGAATAGGATCAGTGTTATCAGCATAATCACCGAGAAGATCTCTTGAAGCACCACCAGAACCACATATAACCATACAGAGATTGTTAGATAATTTACATATTTGAAAATTATGAATATCAGCACATAAATAAATACTTTTGTATTTTGTAAAAATATTTAAAAATCTATTAATTGTATCAATTTTAGCTTTATTCGCGTCAGCTTTCTTTTTAAAATATAGATCCGCTACTGTATTAATAATAAATTCACCTTTAGATTCACCATCAGTTTTCTTTTTCTTTAATCCAAAGAAAGGATGATGACCAACAATAAATAATAATTTAACTTTTTTACCAATCAACTCGTTAATAACTAGCTCACGATATTTATCAATTGATGCAATATCTTTAGCTTCAAAAATATTAGTATTTAAATATAAAAAGAATATTCCTTTACTTTTTTCTTCAATATGTGGCTTACATACATATAATTTTACGTCATTATATTGATAAATATTTTGAATAGGTTTAGTGCTACTACTATGACCTAATATTTTACTTATAATATCATTTTGAACTTTAACCATACAACCTAATTGATCGCATTTATTTGAAGCATAAAAATCATTTAATGTTTCAGGATTTATATCGTGATTACCTAAAACTATATCAACTTTAGTAGATATTTCAAATAATTTTTTATAACCAGTTTCTAATACATATAAAGGATAAAACTTAAACTTATCTATTTTTTTATTTTCTGAAGTTGAAGCATTTGTGGATTGAATTGATTTTGGAAGTTTTATTTTATGACTATACCAATTATCACCTGCTAAAACAATAGGCATATTTGAATATAAATTTTTTAATAACTCTAAAACAACATTTCTATTAAGAGTTTTTTCATTTTTAGAACAATTAATGTTATTCCAACACCCTAAAAATATAAAATCATTATTTACAACGTGTGGAATACTAGACGAACTTTTACTACTAATAGATAATGATTTAGCTTTTGACATTTTATATTATATAAAACATTATTAATTGTTTTTCTATAATAATGAATCCATTTGAAAAACAAACAATTGTTATAGGTGAATATTCAATAAAAGATATTGTTAAAACAAATAAAAAAATAGGAGATGTGTGGAATACTAAAAGTGATAAAACACGTATTCTTTTCTGTGGAACATATCCAATAGGAACAACAAATGGTTATTCAAAGATTACATATTACACTTCAAAATATTTAGGAAAATATGAAGATGAAATAGATTTATCAATTTGGGGATTTCAAAACTATAAACAAACATCAGGTGCTATAAGAAACGACATACCATCCAACGTTAAATTACTTGATCCACTACAAATTGAAAAAGATAATAATGTATCAGGTAGTGGTTTTGGTGAAAAAGTTATAGCAAAACATTTAAAAGAAAATGCTTACGATATTATTATTATTTTTAATGATAGTATGATAACATCCGCAGTAACCGCAAATATTATAAATGAAATGCATCAATTTAGATCAAAGTTTAAATTAGTATCATATATGGATCAAGTATATATGTTTCAAAAAACAGAATATATTAATTTGTTAAATAAACATTTTGATGCTATTATTGCTTTTACTCCTTTTTGGAAAGATAATACTTATAGAATAGGTATTCGTAAAGATATGCCAGTTTATGTATATAAACACGGTTTTGATGATAAATTATATTTTCCTATTCCAAAATCTTATTGTCGTTATTATTATGATCTTCCACAAAATGCTTTTATTATTGAATCTACAAATCGCAATCAACCTAGAAAAGGTTGGGATATTGCGATTATATCCTGGGCTTTATTTGTTAAAAGACATTGGATTGCTAATGTAGGATCTAAAGATACTAAGCACGAATTTAAGACTAATCATCATACTAAAAGACCTATTTTGTTTGCCATAGGAACATCACAAGAAGGTCATTGGGATCTAATGGCTGTTTTAGAACACGAATGTAAATTAATTGATTTAGATTTTGAATATGCTAAAAAAACGCTGTGGTTTATTGATAACGCTCAAAAAATATCAGATCGTGATATTAATATTTTTATGAGTTTATGTGATGTTAATTTTGCACCTGTTCACGCAGAAGGTTGGGGTTTAACTTGTAGTGAAAGTTTAGGTGTAGGAAGAGCACAAGTAGCCGCTTATGTTGGAGGACATAAAGAGTTTATGAATGATACAGTATCAACGTTAATAAGACCTAAATTACATAAATATGGAGAATTAAATAGTAAAATGAAAGGTATAGGTTCTATTGACGAAATATGTTTGCCCGAAGATTATATGGAAGGATTATGGAAATATTTCAGTAATCCGGATTTATGCGAAAAACACGGTAATCGTGGTAGAAAACATATATTAGACAATTATAGATGGGAAAAAGTTGTTAAAGATTTTAAAAATGATGTTTTAGATAAAATTATTGCATTATAAGCTTAATGCTAATTTATATATTTCTTGTTTTTCTTCTGGTGTTATATCATCTTTTATATTAAATCTTTTACGAACATCGTTAGGTGTATTACATTTTTTTATAGTATTTACAACTTCATTACAAGATAATTCAAATAAACTATCAATATCTAAAAAACAACTTGCTTCAATAATTTCAAATAATATGTTATCAGGTAAATCAAAAAATCTATTATTCCATTTAATTATATAATTTTTATCCTTATTATTTTTTATAAAATCATCATGATGTTTTAAAAAATATATAATATTCTTCATTATAATTAAAGAACAAGATTTATTATTTAATTCTACGGTTTCATCGTAGTTTGGTAAATTACTTAAAAAAACGGAATAATATATTAAATTATCAGGATATTCTATATTTTTCTTATCGTAAGTTAAAAGTTTCATATGTTAATATATAAACAGAATAATTTTTTATATTGTTTTATTCACATACCAAAAACTGCTGGTAAAACAATAAGAAATAATATTAAAAATAAAACAGAAGTAATTAAAGAATATTGGGGATGTTCAGAGGATTTTGATTATGCTCATATTTCTTATGCATTACGAAATAAGTTTTGTAAATATGATAAAGTTTTATATCATACATATGTAAGAAATCCATATCAAAGATTGATAAGTGCATATTTTTATAAAAATCCAATAAATACTATTACAGATTTACGTATATTTATTAAAATGGTATTAAAATATTACGATTTTTCAACTTATAATTATAAGTTTATTCATTATTATCCTTCTTATTTATTTATTTGTGAAAATACGCTTACATTACCTCAAAATATTATTATTGAAAAAATTGAAGATAATAAAGATTTTAAAATTAATACTCGTGATATTTCTATATTTTTAGATGCGGAATGTATTTCAATTATTGATAAAGTATATGCAAAAGACTTTGAGTTATTTAATTATAAAAATGAAAACATATTAATGTAATAACAATGATCGAATTACGCAATTATATGTATGAATGCTTTTGTAATAAATATAATGTGAGACATTTTTTCAATCCATTTACGTGCGAGATTGTTTATTATCCTAGTAATGAAATTAACAATAACTTTTATTCAAAAAGATGTAAATATTTTTCTGATTATAATTTTTGCAAAAATTCTTGTTGTCATTATAAACATTTGAAAGATATTGAATTACCAGTAGAAAATGATATAGCTGATACACTAATTGAAAGGCATACAACTGAAAGTGGTGAAATTGGATGGAAAATAAAGAAACCTTCATATGATGTTATGGAATCTTCTAAAGAATCATATGATCCTGAATATCCTACATATCCATCATACGATCCTAAACCATCATATGAACCTAAACCATCATACGATCCTAAACCATCATATGAACCTAAACCATCATACGATCCTAAACCATCATATGAACCTAAACCATCATACGATCCTAAACCATCATACGATCCTAAACCATCATATGAACCTAAACCATCATATGAACCTAAACCATCATACGATCCTAAACCATCATATGAACCTAAACCATCATATGAACCTAAACCATCATACGATCCTAAACCATCATATGAACCTAAACCATCATACGATCCTAAACCATCATATGAACCTAAACCATCATACGATCCTAAACCATCATA
>Ga0233432_10000251_pt1 | contig 51155 bp, 36 predicted proteins | sample SI_122_August201_6_FD_179870 | JGI IMG/M metagenome (GOLD analysis project Ga0233432, IMG submission 179870) | Seawater microbial communities from Saanich Inlet, British Columbia, Canada - SI_122_August2016_10_MG | ecosystem: Environmental > Aquatic > Marine > Inlet | place: Canada: British... | reverse complement strand
TATGAATATCGATATATTGAAAGTAGCCTTGATGGATCGGTAGAGAATCCGCTGCTAATGATGGCCGGCTTTGCATTGAGACCGGAGGAACGGCATCCGGTTGTTACGATGAATCAAACTGGAGATGTTTGGACCATCGTTATAGATAAGGTGGGGTCACAGATTTTCCTAGAGGTGACCGATCGAGGAGTTGTTCCAGAATTCGAAGTCCTGAGAAACGATTTCCATTGAGAAAGACTAAAGTCACCGACGAAAAACAGGTATTGTAGTAAGCGTTCTATCCTTTCCCGATTTCCCAGCCCCAGCCTTTAGGGACTTGTCCACCGCCCTTGTAGTCGGCGCTCGGCTTTAGGGGCGGAAGAGTGCTGACGAAGGCATCGTAGCGTTTGCGTAGTTGATCGATCACTTCCGGGTACTGAGATGCCCGATCTTTCAGTTCCTTGGGGTCCTTTTTTAGGTCGAAGAGGCACCATCCGTCTGGGTACTTGACCATGCGCCAATCTTTCCAGCGTACGGCGTAGAGATTGCGTCGTGGTGCATCGGTGGGATCGGCGTTGTGCCAGTATAGGTATTCGTGAGCGTCGCCTTTCTTCTCTCTGCTGAAGTAGGGCAAGAGATTATTCCCGTCGCAGCGTTTAGGCGCGGTTTTGCCGATGGCAGCGGCCATGGTGGTGTAGAAGTCAATGGTCGCCATCTTGCCGTCGTAGGTGATTCCTTCAGGGATTGTTCCAGGCCAAGAGAGGATGCTTGGCGTATGGACCCAGCCCTCCTGTTGCGTATCCTTGCCCTTGCCACCACGATAAGGTTCCGACAATCCGCCTTCCGGAATATTGGCTCCGTTGTCGCTTGAAAAGATGATCAGCGTGTCCTCTTCTAAGCCATGCTTTTCGAGCATGGCGAGCATCTTGCCTACTTGGTCATCGACCGCGATGACCGCGCCTTCGTAGGCGGTGCCATCTTCGGCAGGAACGCGGTCGCGATAATGTTGCGGCGTGTCCTTGACCTTCGAGTGAACGGCATTGGGAGAGAAGTAGAGGAAGAAAGGTTTGTCGGCGTTTCGGTCAACGAATTCCGCCATGTAGTCGCCGTCGAGATCGGTCAGGTAGGCGATGCCGCCATCTTCCAAGGTAGCCTCGTATTGGTCGGCTGGAGCCCGTTTGGCTACTTCCATGAAGCCGCGATTCGAAGGACCTTGTTTATTGGAGCCGATATCCCATTTGCCGACCTGGCCGGTTACGTAGCCGGCGTCTCGCATGAACTCGCCCATGGTGGGGTGGTCTTCGGGGATAGGAAGTCCTCGAGCCATGCCGGACTTACCGTAGCGCTGAGCGTACATACCGGTCATGAGGCTGCAGCGACTGGGCGAGCAGGGTGGATTGGTGATGTAAGACATGGTGCACTTCGCCCCGCGCGTGGCGAGGGAATCGATGTGCGGGGTAGGAATTCGTGAATTACCGAAGCAAGCGATGTCGCCGAATCCAAGGTCGTCGATAAAGATCATGACGACGTTTGGTTTTCGGCCCGAGTTTTCTTGGGCCAAGCTGAAGGTGGGACTTAGCCCTGCGGCGATGGCACCGGTAGTGGCGGTCTTGAGAAAGTTTCTTCTGTTGGGGGTGCTCATGCTTCAGAGTTATATGTTTCTATGGGTTGGGAGTTTCCAATCTTCGATCACGATTCTTGGCAGCGACTGACTGCCCCAGTCATCCGCTGCCTGTTACTTCGCACGCTGTTTCTTAAGCTTTTTGAGCTCTTCGCCGGCGGTGTCTCGGAGAGTGACGGTGTATGTGGCTTTTTTGTCGAAGACTTTAAGGGAGAGGTTATCGCTGCCGCTTACTGGGAGCGTGTATTCGATTTCTCCTGTCTTTTCGTTGAGTACTTGAGCATTGGCTTTTTGATTGGATTTTCCAGGTACTTTGATGCTCGGAAGGTGAGCGGCAGCTTTGCGTCCGTATTGATCTTCCGCGGAAATCGTATGAGGCCAGCCGAGGTATTGGCCTCGGTTTTTCTTGGGCATCCAATTCTTGTCGGGGCCCCAATTTTCTAGAGTCGTCTCCAGCGTGTCTGTATTGAATTTAATAATACCATATCCGCTCCCAGTTCCTTGGAGGCGAGTCAGCATAGTGTCGTCTGTAAACTCGAAGTTCGGGTTGATCGTGTCGGGGCGATTGTTGACGGCCCAGACATTGACTTTGTTTTTGAAGCCGTCGAGGAACTCGCCGGTGTATTCTGGAAATCCTGGTTGACGGTTCTTTCCTGGCTCGAGAGGATCCCAGAGTCGCTTGTAGCCATTGGCTATTCCGGGAGGGGCGAAGGACCAACCGGAGTCGTTCCAGTCGTCGACGCCTTGATGGGTGAGCGTGCCGACGTGTTGGTCGCCGTGGATCATGAGAGCGTGGGCGCGTCGGATGGATTCGAGGGCACGGTTGCGTCCGCTTTGCGGCCATCCGTTGGAATCGAGATCGGCTGCGAGGCGGCCGTTAATGTTGCCGTGAGTGGTGGCGACGGAGCCGAATGGGGTTTGGGAAAGAACGGCTTTGAGTTTGGCGCCTTTCCAATCAGTGGCCCAACCATCCAGGAAGTTGAGTTGGCGATCTCCGAGAAGAGTGAGTCCGGGCTTGTCGATTTTGCGTGTATCGAAATCGGGGTCGTTTACGTGGTCGATTCGACCTTGTCCACCTACGGGCTCGTCGAGCGCATCGCCAGGAGCGGATTTGAACATCCGGTCAGCGAGGATGGCGAAACTGACTCCGCCGACGTTGAGTTCGGTATGGTAAACGGTGATGCCTTGTTTGATTGGCGTTGGGTCGTAGGCGTCGGGAAGGTGGGAGACTTGGGTGCGGTGAACCATGTTGACCCATTTCGGATGCATATTGTAACCGCCGAAGCTGCTGGTGGTCTTGGCGATCTTGGGCATGGCCATACCCCCGTTGCCCCATATGTTGCCGTGGTAGACATCATGATCGTCGGGAATGATGACCGATGGGCGATCTTTGAGTACGTCGCGGAAACTCCAGCCGAATAGCCAGTATTTTTGGAGATAGTTGAGGGCTGCTCTGGGCACTTCGTTTACAGTAGGCGTGCGGACGACGCTGTATCCTGCGACGCTTTCGTAAATTTGGTCGCCAGCAAAGAAGACGAGATCCGGGTTTTGGGCCCGTACGCTTTCGGAAATGTACTGATTCGGGAAAGCGTAATCGACCATGCAGGAAAGGGCAGCGAGTTTGATTTCCTTTTGATCAACTGGGTCTTTGCGAATGACGCCGTCCCAGTGGTCGGTCACGGTGCCGCGGGCGGTTGCGTAGTCGAAGCTCAAGCGGTAGTCGGCATTCTTAGCGCTGTCCCAAGCCTCGATGCGGAAGTGGGCGGTGCGTGAAAGCGGATCAATGGCTGCTCGGCGGACAGGATTCCATTTTGAGCCTTCTTTGATAGAAAGAATGACGACCTTGTTTTCGTGCGGTCCAACTGGAGCGACGTGGGCGGTCATTTTCATAATGTTGTCGTGCACGGTGTACTGCGACCAGAGGAGGGGGCCAAAGCGCTGCTCAGGCTTAGCGGCAATTTTGTCGCCTGATACGGACCAATCTTTGAACCAGAAGCGGAAGTCGCCATTGCCTCCGGCACGCCGGCTAGCATTGGATTGGCCTTGGTTGTCGATGGGACCGGCGAATAGGCCGATATTGCCGATGAGTGGGTCGCTTTTCACTTTGGCGGAAAATTCGCCGATAACCGCCACCGAGCCATTACCCGATTTGGCGGTAATGGTGGCTGACGCGTTGGAGCCCTTGCAGATAATTTCGAGGTCGAGGCGTACGTCGTCAAGAAGCGCTACATTGAGGGTTTCCGGGGAGAACTTGCCTCCTATGAAAAGCTTGCCTTCGGTGGTGATCCCGGCGTTGACGCCGTTGCTTGAGAAGAGGCCTGAACGATATTCGTTCGGCATGGCTCCGGTAACTGCGAAGCGGAAACCGGCTGCTCCGCCTTTAGAATGGGCATTGAGTTCTCCTGTTCGGACTGACATCCGGAAACTTCCGTCACCCGCTTTCATTTGGTGGGTTAGAAGCTGGAGGTCGTGGCCTCGGCCGCCTTGGGTGATCTCGACGCGCCCCTTGTTCAATTGCCAGTCCATCATGGGTGTGGTCCAGATTTCCGGAGCGATCCAGGGGCGGGTTACTTGAGACGGAGACTTCAGCGAGTAGTCGTCTGCGTTGAGAATGGTCGCCGATAGAGCGAGCGCGAAGGTCAGAGTTAGGGAACGCATGGTTTTTGTGAGAAAGTATGAAGGAAGAGGTATGAAGGATGAATTTGAAAAGAGGGATAGCTGGAGGCAAGGGAAAGCGAGTGGGTTGCTTGAGCTTGGGATGTCTGGTTGATTGCTGAAATTGGACAGTTTCTATTATTCAATTACTCCAGCTCGATCGCGTTGAGTTACGAAGAATCTCAATTTTAAAATGAGTTGCACCAGTTTCGAAGCAGCGAAGCGACGAAAGATGATAGAAAATTGGTTATTTTTAACATGATACCGCTTTGCGGCAGTATGATGATTGTCGAATTATCATGTAAGCGACGCAGGAGCGTATCCTGTAAATATTGATTGGTGGAGGATCTATTTTTTCTTCAAGTTCTTGGCATTGCGCTGGTCTGCTGCGGCTTCGGTCGCCTGGCCTAGATCGCCGACTTCTTCCATGTGGGCGAGGAGGGCATTTCGCAGTTGTTTTTTGATGGCTGCGTATTCCGGGTTGTAGGCGAGGTTGTTCCACTCGTCGGTGTCCTCATCGATCGCGTAGAGCTCTTCGCCTGGGCGGTGGTGATAGCGGCGGACTTTTTCCGCGGCATCGGGGTCCGTCTTCGTAGCGCGTTTCCAGGAGTTGAATACTTGCGCTTCGCCCCATTTCGTGTCTTCGGGGATCGTGACGACATTTTCGAATTTAACGTCGGGAGTGAAATTCCATATGTATTTATATTTCAATGACCTGACAGACCGAATTCCGTAGTGCTTGGGCGCATTGATGATGCCTTTGGTGGTCATCTCGGAGAAGACGTATTTCTTGTGGGTTCGTTTCTTTCCCTTGAGTAGAGGAATGAGGCTTTTGCCATCGATAATCGCTGCGGGTTTGCCGCCTGCGGCTTCGACGAATGTGGGTACGACATCGGCGTATTCAATAAGTGAATCGCATGTCGAACCGGGTTTTACGTGGCCGGGCCAGCGGACGATAAAACCGGTGTGGAGGCCTGCATCGTAGAGCGTCCATTTTGCGAAGGGGAGGCTGGATCCTTGCTCGGTTGTCGCGATGAAGAGCGTGTTGTCGGTGAGTTTGTGGCGATCGATGAGGTCTAGGGCGTCACCGACTTGTCCGTCGAAGTAGGTGACTTCGGCTAGATAGCGGGCCATCGCATCGCGCGTTTCGGGCGTGTCGACGAATGTCGCAGGTAGTTTGATTTTGTCCTGAGGGTATTGGCTGGTATCGCCTTTATCCCAGGGGGCATGGGGTTCGTTGGAGGTGAGGAAGATGCAGAACGGGGTGTCTGACTTTACGCAATCGGCGATGAAGGTTTCGACGACATCGAAGTCGGGATTGTTTTCTTTTCCGAGGTATTCGAAAGGGAACACTTCTGTTGGGAGGATGTGGCGTTTGCCGCTAAGAGCGACTCGGTAGCCGAGGGCTTTTAGGTAGTGGACGATGCTTTGGGTGTCGTCGAATGCGAAGGTGTGATTCGGGTAGGCACCGGTTTTGAAGGGGGATTGTCCGGTGTAGATATTGTGGCGAGTAGGGGAGCAAGTGGGAGCAGCTTGGAAGCAGTTTGTGAAACGCATGCCTTCCTCGGCGAGTCCGTCGATATTTGGCGTGTGAGCTTGGCCACCGTAGCAGCCGACGTCGAAGTGACTCAGGTCGTCGGCTAGGATAAAGACAAAGTTCGGTTTGTCCCCTGCTGAGAGGGAAATGAGGAGGGATAGAGCGAGAGGTATAATGAGAGATAGGAGGAGTTTCATGGGAGGGTTGGATTTAAAAAGGGGTAGGGGGAATTGCTAATGGTTTTTTCACGCTAAGCCGCAAAGCAAGCTAAGATTCAGATATACTATGGAGTATTGCTGTTTTTGGTTTCTTTCTTCGCGAATTTGCGGGAGATGTTTAGAGCATATATTGTTGAATTTGGGATTCCCTTTTACTCCGTCAAAGTGTGTTCTGAGTAGTCGTTAAACCCATTTCCTAATTATGAAATCGTTTGTTTTCTTACTCACCCTTTTGATTGCATCTTCGAGTTTTGCCCAAAATCGGCAAAAGGTAGAACTTCCTGAAAAGACGTATGCTAACGTGCCTTATGGCGACCACCCTCAGCAGGTGATCGATTTCTGGAAGGCGGATACCGGGGCTCGCGGACCGTTGGCTATATTTATCCATGGAGGTGGGTTTGCGGCTGGGAGCAAGGACAAGATTAACGCGTCTCTAGTTCGAAGGCTCTTAGATAGCGGCATTCATGTGGCTTCGGTCGAGTATCGATTCCTAAAGCACGCGCAACTGCCGGCTGCTCATGAGGATGCCGCACGGGCCTTGCAGTTTATTCGGTGGAAAGCCCGCGAGTGGGCGATTGCTCCGGATTTGATTGGCGCTTGGGGTGGTTCGGCAGGCGCTCAGCTGGTGGCGTACCTGGCCTTTCACGACGATATGGCCGACCCGAATAGCGAGGATCCTGTTGCCCGCCAATCGACGCGATTGGCTTGCGTGGCTCCGCAGAGCGGTCAGTCGACGATGGATCTCGGTTGGTGGATAGCGAATATTCCTGGTTACGATAAACGGCATCGACAGGAGAGCGAATATTTTAGCGGATCTGAATCCGCATTAGCGGAGATGATCAGGGAAGGTTCTATTGTGAATCACATCACTCCTGACGATCCGCCAGTTTATATGTCTTATGCAATGGCTCCGGATTCTGATATTCCGACTGATCCGAAAAAGGCGAATGGTTGGAAGATCCATCACGTCAATTTCGGGATTCATTTGCAAGAGGCCCTTCGAAAAGCCGGTGTGGAATCAACGCTCGATTATCCGGGTCCCAAGACTCGCTACGAATCGCCAGTCGATTTTTTCGTCGATAAATTGGCGTGGAAAGGGCAGCGCGACTTGTACAGCGCATTCGAGCCAGGGACTTTTGAGGGCAAGTCGGGCGAGACGATCGATTATCAATTGTTGAAGCCGCGCAATTATGATCCCTCTAATCGGTATCCGCTGGTTGTATTTCTTCATGGAAGCGGTGGTCGGGGATCGGCGAATATTCGGAATCTAATCGATGCCGATACGCCGGCTCGATTGGCGACGGATGCAGTGAGCGGTGAGCATGAAGCGTTCTACTTAGTTCCGCAGGCTCAAGGGCCGAATACTTGGATGAGCGGGGATTGGCGGGAGTCGAATAGGCCAAGTCGAATAAGCAAGCAGGAGGTCATGCTCGAGTTGGTCGATGCTGTCGTTTCCAAGGAACGGATCGATAGGAAACGCTTGTATGTGACCGGTTTGTCAATGGGCGGTTTCGGTACGTTCAGCGCGGTGGCGGCTCGTCCTGATTTTTGGGCAGCGGCGGTTCCGGTTTGTGGTGGTTGGACTCCTGACGATGCAAAGGTTTTCAAGAAAACACCGATGTGGCTTTTTCACGGAGACCAGGATACGGCTGTAGAGGTTCAGTATTCGCGCGACATGAATGCAGCGATTAAGGCAGCTGGCGGCGATATCCAGTATACGGAATATCCTGGAGTGAAGCACAATTCTTGGTTGAAGGCGTATTGGGAAAGCGAAATGTGGGATTGGATGTTCGAGCAAAAACGTTAGAATTGGCGTCCGTGTAACCGTTTCGTTCGGCAGTGATCGGTTTGAGCTGGGAACTTCGGGAAATCTTCCTACTTTCTAGTTGTCCATTTCAGTATATCCCCTGGGAATTCTACACGACGCGTTAGCAGAACCGTGCTTGTTGAAGCAAATTCCGAACTACAGACTCTCTCGTGCACCGATATCTCAATGCTCCTTTTTCATTTTATCCGCTGATGCGATCGGTGGGAGCAGTCGTCTTTTCTAGCTGGATTGCTTTCTCGGTAATAGGCGAATCAATCGATTTCAATCGCGATATTCGTCCGATTCTCTCGGATAAGTGCTTTAAGTGTCACGGTCCGGACGAAGCGTATCGCGAAGCGGATTTGAGGCTCGATACTCTCGAAGGCGTTTTGGCTGATTTGGGGGATGGTTACTTTCCTGCTGTTGCGGGGAAACCTGAAGATAGCGAAATCGTTTGGCGAATCGAAGCGGATGACGAAGAAGACCTGATGCCGCCGCCAGATTCCGATATGGCTTTGAGCGATATGGAGAAACAGCGATTGCGTCAATGGATCGCGGAAGGAGTCGAGTGGAAGCAGCATTGGTCTTTCGAGGCAGTTGAGCGTCCGGAGACGCCTTCCGTTTCTAAGCCCAAATGGGTTCGCAATGGAATCGACTCGTTTGTGTTGTCCCGTTTGGACGAAGCAGGACTTTCGCCCTCGAAGGAAGCCGATCGAACGACTTTGATTCGGCGGTTGACCTTGGACCTTACCGGCCTGCCGCCTACGCCTGACGAGGTTGGCGATTTTTTGGCGGACGAGTCGGCCAGCGCGTATGAGCGCTTGGTGAATCGTTTGTTGGATTCGCCGCGCTATGGGGAAGCGATGGCATTGCCTTGGCTCGAAGCATCGCGCTATGCGGATACGGATGGCTATCAAAACGATGGGCCGCGTTCGATGTGGCGTTGGAGGGATTGGGTGATCGATGCCTATAATCGAAACTTGTCATTCGACCAATTTACGATCGAACAGCTTGCGGGGGATCTGCTAGACGAGCCTACATTCGATCAAGTGCTAGCGACGGGGTTTAATCGGAATCATCGTTACAATTCCGAGTCGGGATTGGTGCTAGAGGAGTTTCTTCTCGAAAATGCGGTGGATCGAGTTGATACGACATCGACAGTATGGATGGGGCTTACTATGGGTTGCGCTCGGTGCCACGATCACAAATACGATCCGATTTCCACTAAAGAATATTATCAGCTCATTTCGATTTTCGACAATGTGCCGGAATCGGGAAGAGCGGTTAAGTTCGGTAATTCCGAACCCTGGATTACGTCGCCCACAAGGGAGCAGGCAGAGAAACTGGCAGCTTGGGATGGAGAACTTAAGGTTGCGCGTACCAAGCGAGAATCGTTTCGAAGCGAGATTGATGCTGCGATCGCAAGCTGGGAAGGACAGGGCAAGTTGAGCTTGGACGAATCGTCGGTAGTTGGCCGTGGTCTCGTCGAGAGGTTTTCTTTGTTTGGAAATGACATTGTTGCGGAGATCGACGGGAAGGTGCCTGTATTCAAAAAAGGAATTCGCGGGCAAGCCGCTTCATTTGATGGAGAAAGCGTTCTTGGATTGGAGAGCGAGTCGGGCTTTTTGTGTCATGAGCGGTTTAGTTTGGCGTTCTGGTTGAAGCCTAAAGATTTGTCCGAAGGAGTGATCCTCTCGAAGCAAGGCGAGAATTCTCTTCGAGCGGGATTGTCGGTTGAAGTGAAGGATGGTCATCTTCAGTTTTATATTATTACCCGTTGGGTTGCGGGTGTTGGAGCGATTGAAACGGTTGAACCGATAAGCGTGGATCGTTGGCAGCATGTGACTCTGACGAATGACGGCTCGCAAAGCGCTACGGGAATGCGGATTTTCGTCGATGGCGAAGCTGTTGAAACGAGAATCACCTATAACACTAATAGCAATGTTGTCGCTAGGGCGAAAGGAGCGACGCTTCGAATTGGCAAAGGAGTCGTTGGTGAAGGATTCAAAGGTGAGGTCGACGAAGTTCGAGTGTATGATCGCACTTTGTGGGAGGACGAAGTAGCGATCCTCGCGGAGAGTGAGAGCTTGGTCGCGATTGGCAAAAAGGAAGTATCTGATCGAAGTGGTTCGGAAGCCGCGAAATGGAGAGCGTATTATTTGGAGTACGAAGCCGGCGAATCGCTGAAGCAATTGGATCAAAGTGTTTTTGCAGCCAAAATGAAACGGCAAGAATTTCATGATTCGTTACCGACAACGATGGTGATGCAAGAAATGGATCCGCCGCGAGCGACGCGCATTCGCGAGCGTGGAGTGTATCATCAATATGGCGACGTTGTTGAAGATCGATTGCCAGATGTATTTCCTGACTATCCTGAAGGGGCTCCTCGCAATCGATTGGGCTTTGCCCAGTGGCTCGTTAGTGGCGATCATCCGTTGACTAGCCGAGTCGCGGTGAATCGTTATTGGCTGAAGTATTTCGGTAGAGGACTTGTGAAAACTGCGGAAGATTTTGGCGTGCAAGGAGACTGGCCGAGTCATCCGAGATTGTTGGATTGGCTAGCGGATGAATTCGTTTCGATAGGGTGGGATGTGAAGGCGATGCAGAAGTTGATCGTGACGAGCGCCACTTATCGCCAAGAGTCGCGAGTGACTCCCGAGTTGCTCGAAGCCGATCCTGAAAACGTTTTGCTTGCCAGAGGTCCGCGTCAACGCTTGTCGGCGCACGCGTTGCGCGATCAGGCCCTAGCGACCAGCGGTTTGCTGGTAGAGCGTATTGGAGGAGAGTCGGTAAGTCCTTATCAGCCGGACAAATTGTGGGAGCTTATGAGCAATATGAAGTACAAGCAGTCTTCGGGAGAGGATTTGTATCGAAGAAGCTTGTATACGATATGGAAACGAACGATTCCACCACCTTCAATGGCGCTGATGGATGCAGCCGATCGCGAGTCGTGCATCGTTAGCTCCAAGCGAACCAACACTCCGTTGCAGGCTTTGACCTTGTTGAACGAGAAGACCTTTGTAGAAGCGGCTAGAAATTTGGGGCAACGTTTGTTGCAGGAAGGCGGCGACACTATGGGCGAACAGGTCGAGTTCGGATTCCGGACGACCCTAGCTCGCACGCCTAGTGAACGGGAAAGCGCATTGTTGGAAAGTGCGTATCGTGAATATAGGGACGCCTACGAGGAGGATCTCGTTGGGGCTGAGCAATTGATAGGAGTGGGCGAATCGGAGGCGATCGCGTCGCTCGATCCGCGAGACCTCGCAGCGGCAACAGCTTTGTCCAATGTGTTGTTGAATTTAGATGAAGCGATGACGAAGGAGTAGTTAAGTATGAACCATCAACACGAAGGCTGTACTGGATATAACAAATTGTCGGAGAATCCTCTGACGATGACGCGTCGCTATTTTCTTGGGAAATCGGCGAAAGGCCTGGGTGGGTTTGCATTAGGGTCGTTGCTTGGCGATCGGCTCGTTGCGGAGCCGAATGTGGCTGAGGGAGTGTCGCAGTTTCCGAATTTTGCTCCGAAGGCTAAACGGGTAATCTATCTTTTCCAGTCGGGAGGTCCTCCGCAGATGGATCTCTACGATTATAAACCCTTTCTCGATAAAGTTCATAAGCAGGAAGTCCCAACATCTGTATTTAATGGTCAACGACTGACGGGTATGACGGCGGGTCAGAGTTCGTTTCCAGTCGCTCGTTCGATTTTCAATTTCGAGCGGACGGGGAAAGGCGGAACTTGGCTTAATACGGATGTAATGCCGCATCTTGCAGAAGTGATGGACGATGTGTGCGTTATTAAATCCATGCATACGGAGGCGATTAATCACGACCCGGCGATTACGTTCTTTCAGACTGGTTTTCAGATAGCGGGCCGTCCGAGTGTGGGAGCATGGCTGTCGTATGGACTTGGTAGTTTGAATGAGAATTTGCCGGCATTCGTGGCGATGACTTCATTTACCGGGGGACAGCCACTCTACGATCGACTATGGGGTGCAGGTTTCTTACCTTCGAAGCATCAGGGTGTGAAGTTCGGTGGCGGGAAAGATCCTGTATTGTATTTGAATAATCCCGACGGGATGAGCTCTTCGCTTCGCCGCAAGACGCTTGATCACATTGCGGCGATGAACGAAATGAAGTTCGACGATTACGGTGATCCGGAAATCGAGGCTCGCATCGCGCAGTATGAAATGGCCTTCCGCATGCAAACCTCGGTTCCGGAATTGACGGATGTTTCCGATGAGCCGGAGAGCACTTTCGACCTATATGGCGAGGACGCGAAGAAATCGGGAACCTATGCGAATAATTGCCTGTTGGCCCGGCGCTTGTCCGAGCGCGGGGTGCGTTTCGTTCAGTTGTTCCATCGAGGTTGGGACACGCATGGCGGTCTGCCGAATCAACTGAAGCGCCAGTGTAAGAGCACAGACCAGGCGACTGCGGGGCTGCTGAAGGATCTGAAGCGCCGCGGGATGCTAGACGATACTTTGGTTATCTGGGGCGGCGAGTTTGGGCGTACCGTCTATTGCCAAGGAGAGATGACAGATAAGACCTACGGGCGTGACCATCATCCTCGTTGCTTTAGCATGTGGCTAGCTGGCGGTGGAGTTAAGGGCGGCATTAGTCATGGAGAGACGGATGATTTCAGTTACAACGTGGTGAAGGATCCAGTAAGCGTTCATGACCTGCATGCGACGCTCATGCATCTGCTCGGGGTCAATCATAAGAAACTGACTTTCAAGTTCCAAGGGCGTTATTATCGCCTGACCGACGTGCATGGGAAGGTGGTCAAGCCGATCTTGGCCTAAGTCTGAAGTTTCAGCGTTACAATTTTGCAAAATCAATCATATCCTAATGGATGTTCGAGCAATCAGCGATTGATCACGATCTGACAGGGCAATTCTAATTACTATGAAAAAAATGACACGTTACCTCTGCTCGCTACTGTTCGCGAGCGTCGCTTTAAATGCCGTTTCCGCAGCGGCTCCCAATATCCTCATTATCCTTGTCGATGATATGGGTTATGGCGATCTCGGAAGCTATAATCAGAATTCGAAAATCGCTACGCCGAATATCGATAGCTTGGCGGATGAAGGGATGCGCTTTCGTGATGCGCACGCGCCGGGACCATTGTGTCATATGTCCCGTTATGGTTTGATGACAGGTGAGTATCCGTTTCGTACTGACGTAACGGTTTGGCCGAAGGAACCCATAATTAAGGAGAATCAGATGACGATTGCTTCCTTACTCAAGACGCAGGGTTATGCCACATCGATGGTAGGAAAATGGCATCTGGGTTTCTGGGAAAGCGGATATGAGAATCCATTGCCGGGCGGACCGATTGATCGTGGTTTCGATACGTACTTCGGAATTCGCGCTTCGACTGATATCCCTCCGTATTTCTATATTCGCGACAATATGGCAATCAGTCCGCCGACAGAATTTATCGAAAGTCGCAACAGCGAAGAATGGACCAATATTCAAGGAGAGTTCTGGCGCGAAGGCGGGATTGCTCCAGGGCTGGCGTTGAAAGATGTACTGCCGCGGTTTTCGAATGAAGCAATTGATGTGATCGAGGATCATGCCAAGCAAGGTAAGCGATCCAGAGATCCACTGATGCTCTATTTGGCATATCCGGCGCCTCATACACCTTGGCTGCCTTCGCCTGAGTTCGTGGGCAAGAGTGGCGCGTCAATGTATGGCGATTTCCTAATGATGGTCGATAACGAGATCGGGCGCGTTTTAAATGCATTGGAAGCGACTGAAATGGCTGAGGATACGATGGTCATTTTCACTTCCGACAATGGACCGGTTTGGTACGATGAGGATGTGGCGCGATTCGATCATGATTCTTCTGGCGGATTGCGCGGGATGAAATCGGATGCTTGGGAGGCGGGTCACCGTATGCCGTTTATCGTACGCTGGCCAGGTGAAGTGAAGAAGGGTTCGGTTAGCGATCATCTGATTTGCTTTACGGATTTGATGGCGACCTTCGCGGAAATGCACGATGTTACGTTGCCTCGCGCGGCGGGACCGGATAGCTTTAGTTTCCTCGCTGCTTTGAAGGGAAAGAAACCACGCAAGAAAACGCCTACGCGTGAAACGTTTGTTATGAAGTCTGGTAGTGGTGGACTTATGACGATCCGTTCCGGCGATTGGAAGTTTATCGAAGGCAAAGGGTCGGGAGGTTTTTCCGGTCGCGTTCGAGGAGGCGATCCTCTGGCCGCTGGTGGAAGCAAGAAGAGAGCGGCTACTAATGATGATGAGCCGCCTGCTCAGCTTTACATGATGAGTGAAGATATTGGCGAAACGACGAATCTCTACACTCGAAACCCGGAAGTCGTATCTCAACTCCGTGAACAGTTGGCTGAGATTGTGAACTCGGATCGCAGTCGGTAGTTTATAAGTTACATTCAAAAGTAAGGTTTTCTTGAATAGGTCTCCGTTTCTCTGTGATTAAGAAATCTTACTTTGTATTCCTTCTTTTCTTTCTGGCACTGGTAGGGTGTCAGACGATTCCTGATACTGAGAATTCAGTACTCGCTCCCTACCGTGGGTCGTCGATCGCTGGCGTGGATACGAGCACGCTAACCGGCAAGGTGATGTGCGGTTATCAAGGCTGGTTCAATGCGGAAGGCGATGGTTCGGGGCTAGGTTGGGTTCACTGGGCCAGGAGACGCGACGAGTTGTTCGGACCGGATAATGTCGGAGTGGATATCTGGCCGGATATGCGTGAGTATTCGTCAAAGGAACGGTACGCGACCGGTTTTAGTAACGCAGATGGCAGCATTGCGGAAGTGTTCAGTTCGCATGACCGCGGGACCGTGTTGCGTCACTTCGAATGGATGCGTGATTACGGTATCGATGGGGCGTTTATTCAGCGTTTTGCAAACGGATTGCGTAGGCCGGAATTTGCGAGTCATAAGGATGTCGTTCTGGCTCACGCTCGCGAAGGAGCCAATCGGAACGGGCGAGCTTATGCAGTGATGTATGATTTGAGCGGTTTGCCGAAAGGTGGAGTCGATCGCGTACGCTTGGATTGGATACGTTTGCGGAACCAAATGCAAGTGACGGATGATTCCGCTTATTTGAAACATGAAGGACGGCCCTTGGTGAGCGTTTGGGGCGTTGGCTTTAGCGATCGAGGCAAGCCCCGCGAGTATACGCTTGAGGAGTGCCGGGATTTAGTTGCGTTTTTGAAAGAAGACGGGTGCTCGGTTATGCTGGGCGTACCGACTCAATGGAGAGATGGTGGACGGGATGCTACTACGGATCCGCTTTTTCACGAGATCTTGGAGATGGCGGATGTGGTGAGTCCCTGGACGGTGGGACGTTACCGAGATGAGGCGACTGTTGTTAGCCATTCGGAGAAATATTGGCAACCTGATGAAAGCTGGTGCGAAGAGCGGTCACTGGATTATTTTCCGGTCGTTTTTCCCGGGTTTAGCTGGTATCACCTGAAAGGAGGAGAGCTCGGGCAGATCCCGCGGCGGAAGGGAGCTTTCTTGTGGTCGCAAATTGCCGAGGCGAAACGGAGTGGCAGCGATATGATCTATGTTGCGATGTTCGACGAAGTGGATGAAGGGACGGCTATTTTTAAATGCGTCAATAATCCTCCGAGTGGCGATGGTTTGCCGTTTCTCGATTATGAAGGTTTACCCAGCGATTATTATTTAAAGCTTGTCGGCGAGGCCGGTCGACTCCTGCGTGGCGAACGGGATTTGGCGGAAGGGCAACCGGAATGGTGAAAGGTTAATGGATTTGAATATGAGAAAAACGACCAAAAGGGTTTTAAGTCAAAGAGGATGCAGAAGAGCGGAATATAGAAAATGCGTTTTTCTCCGTCCCTCCGTGTTCTTCGTGGTAAATAAATTGGCTGTTCTTTCTTTCGCAATATTGGTGTCGAGTTTTACGCAGGCCAAGAAGCCCAATGTACTTTTTATAATCTGCGATGACCTCAATGTTCATCTGAGCGCGGCAGGTTACGATCAGGTTCCTACCCCTGAGCTGGATGGACTGGCGTCGGAGAGTATTACCTTTACGCGGGCCTATTGTCAGTATCCAGTTTGCGGTCCTTCGCGTGCTTCATTGTTGAGCGGTTTGTATCCGGAATCTACTGGTGTGGTGAGCAATACCGTTGATATTCGAGATACGAAGCCGGGTGCGGTGTCATTGCCGCAGCGGTTTAGAGAAAGCGGCTACTGGACTGCAGGAACGGGGAAGATCTTTCACAATCCGAAGTTTACACCTGCGGAAGAAGCATGGGACGAAGCGATCAAGTTTATCAATGACAAGCATAGCATTGAGATAAAGGCCCAAGCGGAATTCGGTCCGATAGGCGATCGCAAGAATCGACAGGAGTGGAAGGCGTTTTTGAGCGATTACTCTACGCAAACTCGTGGGCAAACTCCGCCGGGGTATGGGCCGACCGACTTGTCGGACGAGCAGCATATGGATGGGAAAAATGCCCGGCAAGTTGCCGATTGGTTAACAAATCAATCCAATGGCGATAAGCCGTTTTTCATCGCTTGCGGGATTCAGAAACCGCACGTGCCGTTTCTCGCTCCGCAAAAATATTTCGACCAGTTTCCATTGGGCGAAATCGAATATGATCCGATCAGGGAAAATGATTGGGACGATATTCCGTCGAAAGCCGCTTCTCTCCGCTTTTCTGCATTTGGGTTTGAGATGGGAAAGGAAAACGATTCGCTTCATAGAGAGTACATACAGGCTTATCATGCCTGTATTTCGTTTATAGATACTCAACTTGGACTCGTTTTCGATGCGTTGAAGGAGAGTGGGCATTGGGGGGATACGATTGTCGTATTCACTTCCGATCATGGATATCATTTGGGGGAGCATTCAATGTGGGGAAAGGTTACTTTGTTTGAGGAATGCGCGCGAGTACCCATGATGATGCGCGTTCCTGGAATAACGCCTGCGGGAGTGAAGAGCGATTCGTTGGTTGAGCACGTGGATTTCTATCCGACTTTGCTTGAACTTTGCGGATTGGATGCGGCGAGCCCTCTACAGGGCGAGAGTATCGTTCCTCTTTTGAAGAATCCTGAAAGGAAAGGAAAGGACTATGCGTACACGGTTGTGAGCCGGGGTCAGAGCTTGGGTCGTTCGATTCGTTCAGATAGATGGCGCTATGCAGAATGGTTTGATGCGGATAGCGCAGAATTGTACGATTTGGAGAATGACCCGAAAGAGTATACGAATCTGGCGAGGAATCCCGAATACGCTTCGCAATTGAAGATTATGAGAAACGCCCTTGAGCAGGTAAGGCAGATTGCCGTCCGAGAGCGCTAGCGTTTTCGGAAGTATCGATTTGCCTAAAGCGCCTCGTTTCTATTGTTTTCATTTTGCGTCCAAAGTTTCTGGGTTGGGCGGAACTTCTTACTACCTATGCAAATGAAATTTATCGTACCTTGCCTAATGGCGACCGTTCTCTTGTTGAACGCTTGCTCCAATGCTCCCCAGGCGGATAACGCCCTTAGTTCTGCTGAGGAAAGCGATGGTTGGGAATTGCTTTTCGATGGATCGTCTCTCGAGGGATGGCGGGGTTACAATGGAGTAGAAATCGAAGGCATTTGGACTGCGGATGCTGGGACAATGCATTTGGTTGGTCGTGAGAAAGGAAGTCCGCATGTGAATATTATTACAGACGCGGTGTATGATGATTTCGATCTCCGTTTCGATTGGAAGGTGGAAGAGGGGACGAATTCCGGAGTGATGTTTCATGTTGGGGAAGGTCCGAAGCAACCATATCTGACGGGGCCCGAGTATCAAGTTCTCGATAATTTCGGTTTTCGATCGGGCAAGGGTCTTTCTGTTGGGCCTATGGAACATTCAGCTTCGAATTATTCTATCGAACCTGCTGTCAGCGATGAAACCAAACCGATTGGAGAATGGAATTCAGGGCAGATTGTTGTTAAAGGGAATCATGTTGAGTATTGGCTCAATGGAGTGAAGACAGCCGAATACGAGATGCATAGCGCTAAGTGGAAGGAGCAGGTTGCGAACTCGAAGTTCAAGAAGTGGTCGGATTTCGCTACGCTTGGCAAAGGACACATCGGTCTGCAGGATCATGGTCACCGCGTGTGGTTTCGGAATCTGAAGATTAAGGAGCTGTAGGATTTTGCCCACAGATCACGCAGATCTTTTGAGAACGAATAATGGAGGATGCGTATGGAATTTATGGATAAGCAAAGGAATGGGCTATTGACGTTTTCTATCTGCGTCCATCTGCGTAATCTGTGGGCAATAGTTCTTTTCGCTTCATTTATGGGTTTCGCTGAGGAGCGTACCAATGTGGTTCTTATTGTAGTCGATGATATGGGCTACAGCGATCTTGGTTGTTATGGTTCTGAGATCCCCACACCGAATATCGATTCGCTTGCGAAGAACGGATTGCGATTTCGCCAATTTTACAACACTGCGAAATGCTGGACTACTAGAGCCTCGCTTTTGACGGGGCTATACCATCACCAAGTAACCGAGCAGAAGATACTCGAGCGCAATGGGGTTACGATTGCGGAGGCTCTTGGAGAGAACGGTTATCGAACGATCATGTCGGGGAAATGGCATTTGTCGGGAGGACAATTGGACAACCCTGAGTTTCAACCGTTAGCTCGAGGTTTTGATGAATTCTATGGAACGATTCTTGGGGCTGGTTCGTTTTACGACCCTTACACATTGCAGGACGGGCATAGAAGGATCGAACCGGATGAAGAGTTCTATTATACGAATGCGACTACCGGGCACGCGGTGAACAGCCTTCGAGCGGTCGCGAAAGAGGGAAAGCCTTTCTTCCATTACGTTGCCTATACGGCGCCGCACTGGCCGATGCAGGCGCCTGCTGAGGAGATTGAGAAACACAAACACTTGTATCTAAAAGGTTGGGACGTGATTCGAGAAGAGCGCTATGCCAAGCAATTGAAACTCGGAGTAGTGGATGCTCGTTGGGGTGCGAGTGGGCGCGATAGTCAAGTAGCAGCCTGGGATGAAAACGATCCGGACAGTGAATGGCAGATTCATCGCATGGCGACTTATGCAGCCATGCTGAATATCGTAGATCGAGGTGTAGGGCAAATTATTGACCAGCTGAAAACGCAAGGAGCCTTTGACAACACTTTGATTTTGTTCATGTCCGACAATGGCGGTTCGCCAGAAAATATCGGTTTCAACAATGGCGTTTTTTGTTTGGGAGGAAGTCTAACGACCTTGTCCGGAACTCAAATTCAGGTTGGGCGCGATTCAGGTGTTCTGACTGGACCGGAAGAGACGTTTCAAGGAGTTGGCCGCGAATGGGCGAATGTTAATAATACACCGTTTCGTCAGTTCAAAACATGGTGTTACGAAGGCGGTATTGCTACGCCGCTGATTGTCCATTGGCCAAAAGGAATTACCCGTAAGGGAGAACTGTCGGATGATTTGGGGCATGTAATCGATATTATGGCGACGTGTATGGATGTCACTGAGACGTTGTATCCAAACGATTATAAAGGGAATGAAATCAAACCCCATGAAGGGAAATCGCTTGTCCCGGTATTTGGAGGTGAAGGACTTGGCGAGCGAGCGCTTTTCTGGGATTATGGAAACCATGCTGCGGTCCGTTTGGGCAAATGGAAGCTGTTGGCCCCGTCGACGAAAAAGATAGAGTGGGAGCTCTACGATATGGAAGCCGACCGCTGCGAATTGAATGACCTAGCGGATGATCTTCCCGAAAAGGTCCAAAAAATGGCTGACCTCTACAAATCCTGGCAAGCCCACGTCGGCCCTGACCGCAACAAAGCCAAACCTTCAACAGCGCAATAGCTCCGATGCTCTTCGTCGTTCGATGCCTGGCTTCACTTTGTATATTCTCGTTTGTCGCTGAATTGACGTTTACTGAGGATGAGGAAAGGCAACCTTATCCGGAAAGTGAGGACATCGAGCGGTTTGTTTTGGATTGGCCGACTTACAAGCGTTTCGCTCAGGGGAGCGATAACTTTCAGTTTACGTTGACCGAGGATGGTCACCTTTACGGAGCTTGGGGTGATGGCGGTGGTTTTGGCGGGACTAACGGAAGAGGTCGAGTCGGTTCGGGGATCGCTCGAATCGAGGGCGATGTTGAAGACTTTCGATGCTCCGACTACATGGGGTCCTTGTACAACGATTTGTTCAATACTGTCGAAGGTCGATTTGTTCGTACTGGAGAAAATTGAAACTTCTCGAGTTGAACATTGGTTTTAAAGCGACCATAAAAAAGCTAACGCTGGTCCTTTTTATGATATGGAGGGAGTTTGCAGGGTGTTGATCTATATATTGGGAGCTCCTTTAGACTGGTGTCGCCTATTCGATCCGTGATTGGAATCGATGGTAGAGGTAGCCGATGAAGGTGATGAGGACGGATAGTATGGCGAAAGCGATTATGCGGGTGAGCGTTTCGCGGATGTCGTAGATGAATAGTCGGGCAAGCGGTAGGGCGAATCCTATGAGTGCAACCATACGGTAAGGTTTGATTTTCGCGCCGATGCCGATTGCGATTAGGATGAGGCAGGAGAGGGCGACGAGCGGAGTGAATGAAGATTCGCGCCAGAGTAGGTCCGAGGAGAGCGTTATGATGATCGTGGCGAAAGCGATGGTTGCTGCCAAGTAGGCGAGTCCGTTGCGAGCTTGAGCTGATAGTTTGCGATGCTGCGTGCGTGCGTGGTCGATTCCAATTCCAAGCGCGATGGCAGTCGTTAGTAATCCGCCGGTGAGCGCTTCGCGCGCCCAAGGCAGTGTATTGAGAAATCCGCCTAAACTATCGGCCCATATACTGGCGACGGATATGAGGCTTAGGCCGAGGGTGGCGAGACTGAGAACGAGGGCTATCAGGTGTTTGTGGATACGCCAGAGAAGATGGAAAGAAATCGTTAGGGCTAGGAGTATCAATACGCGTCCAAGCCAGGATTCGAACTCGAATGCGACTCGAATTAGAATAACGGCGACTAATAAATGTTGAATGGTTCGCCATAGATTGAGCGGACGTAGAATTCGAAAATCGCCAATAATCTTCGGTTTGAAATTGGGAAGGAAGAGAACTCCTAGAAAGAGTATTACGGCGATCCAGTTACCCCAGGAGGTTGAGATACTGCTTGAGCTCATTACAGCGAATAGAAGGAGTGGGACTAGGGATGTTTCGCGAAGCGCCTTGAAGGGGCCGGTCGGTACGGCGAGTAGTCCGATGGAGAGTAGTGCGGGCAGATACGCGAACCAGGCTTCGGATTGAAAGGCATTGGAGAGAAAGGCGTAAAGGCTGATAACCCAGGTTGCGTGAAAAAGCAGTTCGGCGAAGAGGGATGAATTGCTGGCCCTAGGTTTGTGCAGCCGGGTAATGGTGCCAGCTAATAGGAATGCCAGAATGGCGGAGGTCGCGAAGCTGGCTTCGTTGTAGGGGTTGCCCCAATACTGGACGTTGGCGATGAATATGAGTAAGCCGCCGGAGATTGCTGGGATGGAGTTGGCGAAGAGCGGGATAAAACAAAAGGCGCAAAGGATGGCTCCGTATATTCCCGTGGCGATGGGTTGGGCGTCGCCGACCAGATCGCTTGCGATGATGAACCGCATTCCTGCGAATCCGTTGATGATAGCGAATATTCGATAGAACCAACTGATTCGTTTATCTTGGTCGCGCCCACTTTTTAGGCTAGCGAATACGGTAGCTGCAATAAGGGGCTGGGCGAGGAGAAGGCACCATTTAAAGGAGCCCATCTCGAGTTGTTCTCCAAAGTCGATGCTGGAAAAGGCGAGCCAGAGGGAAACGATCCATAGAGCGAGACTAGCCAGTTCTTGCAAAAGAGACTTCGAGCGTAGAGCGATCCAGGCGACAAGTGCAGCCTCAATGATAAGCGCAAACCAGCGGATGTCGCCCGCGAAGTTATTGACGAACCACAGAGCTGCTAGAGCGGATGCTTTGAGAAAGAAGAGTTGGAAGAGCACGCTGTTGAGCTTGCGGTAACCGAAGATCGTTGCCCATACGGTGAATACGAGAGTAGCGATTCCGTAGAATGTGACGAGATCGTTGGTGAAGAATCTTATGTAGAGATATCCCACGGCTAGGCAGATCGTCGTATTCAGAGTGTGGAGGCTGATGTAGGCTTTGAGCGATTTTGCGAGGTTCCAACGGATTTCGCAAAAGGGCAGTAGCGAGACGCTCATCATTAGGGCGGCGATAACGCTGTAGGTGTGGGGAAGGGTGCTCGTGCTCGATTGAACGAGTTTTAGTATGCAGAACGATAGAACGGGTAAGTATGCACCGATCGTGGAAATGGCTAGGATGGGGAGCCAGTTGAATTTGCGACTGAAGCCGATTCCTAGGATGTAGAGGGCGAGTCCGGAGATGAGGCTGGGTTCGAGAAGTCCGACGTAGGCGGAGAAAAGAGATGAGAGAAATCCGTAAACCAAGGCCATGATGGCGATGTTGCGATTGGCCAGTCGCAGACTGATTAGGAAAATGCCCACAATGACGGCGAATTGGATGAGGATGCCGATCAGTGGATTGTGGATGATGCGAACCGGCGGGGCTGCGTAGGCGGCGATACTGGTTAGGTAGGCCATGCTCAGGCCAGTCGAGATGAGACTCGCTCCGAATTTGGTTCGTCGATTAATGAAGAAGAATCCGGCACCGAGGACGGCGATATCGGCGATGAGCAGCTCGATGAAACGCACCCAAGGAGGCGTCCCTTGGGAAATGTATACGGCGAATGAAATGACGGAAAGCGTGGCTAGCAATCCGCCGAGGCGTGGGAGCCACCATTGCATCATACCAGCTTCGGCAGAAGCGGCTTCTTCTGGCGGCCAAAGTCCGATGGAGCGGAGAAGCGCAGTGAGGCCCGATGGTTTCGGTGGTGGAGGAGGGGAGATCGGTTCGGGTTTCGAAACGACGTTTTCGGCGAAAGGTTCTTGAGAAATGCTATTGTATTCTGCGGGTGCGTTTAGGGCAGCGATGGGTGGAGTCGCGGGCTCGGAGGTCGTCTCGATTGGCTGAGGTGGTTCGACGGGTTCAGTGGCTGCACTTACTGGGGTCGGTGGCGGCGCGACTGTTTCGGGAATTTTCCCCGGTGGCGGTTGAGAGGGTTTATTGGAGAGTTGGGCTAGCTTCGACTCTAGAACTTGGATACGGGTAGCGTCGGTCGATCGCTTGACCAGAAGAAAGATGCAAATCGGAAGGGGAAGGCCGATGAAGAGTACGGCTGCGAGGATTAGAAGTGATTCCATAGCGAAGGAAAATTCTTTGTAGGAGCGGTCTCGCTAAGCGTGGACCACGATTGGTTAGATTTGCCTGGAACTGAAAAGAAGGAATTGCGGGATAAACTCGCTCCTAGAGATTTTTTGGAAAGCTGGAAAGTGGCGTCCCGAAGCGGCTGTTTTCTGTAGAATTTTGGATGAGTATCAGTGTGCTCAGTGGTTTTAAGATTCTTTGTAGTTGGTTGGTTTTATTTTTTCACCACTGAGGACACCGATTTACACTGATGATGTTGGACTTTGAATTGAGTAGGTTGAGCGCGGTCCACGCTTTGCGGGACGTCTCGCACCACCATAGAGTGCTTTAAGAATTCATGACGGCCTACTTGGTATCCTCCTAGAGTTCGGGGTAGAGGTTCCAGTCTCGGGGATAGATGATGTCGAAGGAAGTGGTGAAGGTTCGTTCCTCTTTGGGTTCGAGAGTGGCCTCCCATTTGAAGATGCCATCGTTTTCGTCCTCGATAGTAACGTCTTCAGTCGCGGGCGATTTGCGGCGGATTTCGATTTTCGAGTTTTGGGCGATCGGGAATTGGTCGACGAGGATGATCTTATGGTCGATGGAGTGGTAGTTGATTACTTCGTTAGCGTATTCGCGCTGCAATGTCGTGGTCTTGTCAATGAAGCCGGAGTTGGTGTCTCTTTTCGAACCTTCACGACGTTTTACTATAATATTGGCATCGGTACCAAGAGAAAGTTCGGTTTCTTCTTCCGGGAGAATTTTTTCTAGGACGACTTTAGAGGAGAGTTTCCCGTCGACGAAGGCAAGAGCCTGTCCAGGCAAAATTGGAAGGTCCAAGGTGTTGCGGATCTTCGCTCGCAGGTAAGTGTCTAGCTGTACTCTCGGAACGGCTTCCGACCAGAATTCCGCTTCGAGGCTGGATTCGAGGACTTTGAAAGCGCTGCTTTCGCGGGAGCTGGGAACGTTGATGCGTCCAGGGATGGTCGCCTGGAAGGATACTGTGGATGCCGAGACGGCGACTTTTCGGCCGAGTCCGCTGGAGTCTAAGGCGGTTGGGCTGAGAACTGTATTGGAGCGAGCTGCCATTTCCGCTTGTGGAGGAGCCGCTTCGTCTCCGAAGCTTGAGTAGATACGTTTGCTATACGACTCCTGATTTCTTAGCGCTAACGGATACAATACAGGCACATTCCCTTGGCGGTTGGCTTGGTTGGTGTGAAGGAAGAGAGTGACGTCGCTCCAGTCTTCGCCGGTGTTTTGCCAGATGGCAGCGAAGTATCCAAAATCCAATGTCTTTTCGTCAGGACGGGCCCGTAGTTCGTATTGCGGGGTCCAATTGGCTGAATTGACGAGGTAGCAAAGGGCGATTTCGATTTCGCCGGATTCAGCCATTTCGATTTCTACCTCGGCAATTGAAGCCAGCAAACGGTCGGTTTCGATGGCTTCTTTGAGGTCCTTTTGAATGTCCTCGATTCGTTCGTCGATCGCTTTGATTTCGATTTCGACGGCATCGATTTTTGCGTAAGCGGATTTTTGCGTAGTAGCAACGAAGCTGGCGAGGTCCTTTGCTTGCTCTAGTGTGAGGGATTGGCCTTCGTTAATCTTGCCGTATTCCTTGGAGAAGGAGGACCGCATCGTTTGAGCGAAGGTTATATCGGCTGTAGCCTCGGAGCGGATGCGGTGCTTGAAAGCCTTTTCTAGGTTGGTCGCATCGAGTTTGTTTTGCAGGGCTTTGACGGCGTCCGATTCTTCCTGGTTTTCCGGAATGTGGATCTTGGCATTCCGAATGAGGCCGTCGGGTTGATTAAGAAAATTGGCCTGGAGAGCGGTGGGGTCGACGCGGGTCGGAAGATCATCGAATTGGATAGTCGATTTACCGACCGGTACGGTGACCGTTCCTTGGCGAGTGACGAGGGCTCCATCGCGAAAAAGCGCGATGTCCTGGATGGTCGTCGAAGCGACTATTTCGTCGGCTTGCGAGGAAGTGGATACAAGGGCGCTGACCGCGATGGCGAGAAGAGTACTGTATTTCATAGAGCTAACGTTTAGGATTAGAAACGTTGACAAGAGTATCCGTCAGATGATCCGAGAAGGCAACGTTATTGGACTACGTTTGGGGAGGGGACTTTATTAGGAAAAATTGTGTATCCCTATGTATATGGTGGCCACCGCTCGGAGATCGGCCATCGTATGGTTAGGTTGCTGAACGGTCGCATCGTTCAGCATGGCCGCTCGGAGATCGGCCGCGACCACTGGGATGACCTTTTAGATGCTATCGCAGATGGGTCTTCGAAGGGTTGACCTTTTGGGGGAACTGAGGATGGTGCTCGGCTGAGGCGATTGGACGATTTTGAGGCAAACTCGACACATTCATATTAAGGGGGCTCGCGAGCATAATTTGCGGGATATCGAGGTGAAGATTCCTCGGGATCAGCTGGTCGTGATCACGGGCGTTTCGGGTTCGGGTAAGTCTTCGTTGGCTTTCGATACGTTGTACGCGGAGGGTTATCGCAAGTACATGGAGAGCTTGTCGACTCAGGCGCGGCAGGCGATGGAGCAGTTCAAGCGTCCGGATGTGGATTTCATTCATGGATTATCGCCAGTCCTAGCGATCGAGCAACGGGCGGGAGGTTCGTCGCCGCGCAGTACGATTGCGACTGTGACGGAAGTGGCGGATTACGCACGGCTTTTGTGGACATTGAGGGGTGAGCAGCGCTGTTCCAAAGATGGGGGCTTGATAACACGTCAGACGCTCGATGATTCGGTGGATCGGGTGCTCTCGTTGCCGGAGAAGTGCCGCGTCATGATTTTGGCTCCTTTCATGGTAGCGAAGCCGGCTTTGATTAGGGAGGAGTTGCCGCGTTTGCGTCAGAAAGGGTTTCAGCGGATTCGTATCGATGGCGAGGTGAAGAATATCGACGATGCGGATGTCGAGCCGCGTGGACGAAATGCGGTTTCGGTGGATCTGGTTGTCGATCGCCTAGTCGTTGACGAAGGGCAGAAGAGCCGCATCGCGGATTCCTTGGAATTAGCGTTTAGCGAGGGCAAGGATCGGGCGAGTATTCTGTATCAGGAAGACCGTGACGGGGAATGGTTGGAACTTGGTTTGAGCCGCAATCTTGCGTGCGCGGATTGCGGGGAGGTTTACGAGCCGATTTCGCCGCGTCATTTTTCGTTCAATACCGCAGAGGGTTCTTGTCCCGAATGCGGTGGGATTGGCAAAACGCGTCGGTTTTTAGAGGAATTGGTGGTTCCGGACCCGAGCAAATCGGTAAAGACCGGAGCGATGAAGCCGCTTCGCATCGGAGGGAAGCAACTGATTATTCGGAATAACGCATTGTTGCGCCAGTTGGCTGAACAACTGCCATTCGATCCGAAAATGCCTTGGAAGGAGTTGGACCCTGAGACGCGGAAGGCTTTGCTCTGGGGGGTTCCGGATCGGTTGTTCGAATTCAAGTTAACGCGACGGAAAACGAAGCCTGCTCCGCAGGCTTTTGGCGGAATGATCGCCTTGTTGCAGAAGTCTTATTTGGAGACAAAGAGCGATGGTTTTAGAGCGCGTTTGATGACGTATCAGACAGACCAGCCTTGCTCGCTTTGCGAGGGGCATCGGTTTAGTCCCCGTAGCGCGAATGTTTTCGTGGAAGGCAAGAGTTTGCCGAATTTCCTATCGATGGATATTGGACAGGCTCACGACTTCGCTTGTTCGTTGGAGGCGAGCGAGGATGGCGTGTCGACCTATGGCGAGGTGCTGGATGGGGTCGAGTTGCGATTGCGCTTTCTGAAGGAAGTGGGTTTGGACTATCTGACGTTAAATCGTCAATATAGTACGTTGAGCGGAGGCGAGGCTCAGCGGGCGCGACTGGCGACTCAGCTGGGCATGAGCTTGGTGGGAGTGGTGTATGTGTTGGATGAGCCGAGCATTGGGCTGCACCCGAAGGATAACCGGAAGCTGATCGAGTCACTGAAGGAATTGCGTGACCGCGGCAACTCGGTCGTCGTGGTGGAACACGATGAAGATACGATGCGTGCGGCGGATCATTTGATCGAATTGGGCCCGGGAGCTGGATCTTCTGGTGGCGAGGTTTTGTTCGAAGGTAGTCCTGCTGATTGTGCGAAGGGAAAGGTCGCTCCATACTCGACGGGCGATTACTTGTCGGGAAAGCGGACGTTGGCCAAGGACGCGGAATCGCTAATGCCTGGGGAGGATTGGCTAGAGGTTTTGGGAGCTAGTCAGCATAACCTCCAGAGCGTTGATGCACGTTTCCCGGTGAATTTGCTTACCTGTGTTACGGGTGTTTCGGGCTCAGGGAAATCGACTTTGGTCAACAGTGTTCTCGCGAAAGCTGCTGCTCGAAAACTGAATCGTTCGAAAGATATTCCTGGTAAGCATACAGGTATGAAGGGACTGGAGAAATTCGATCGAGTGGTTCGAGTTAGTCAGGAGCCGATCGGGCAGAGTCCCCGTTCGAATCCGGCGACTTATACGAAGCTCTTCGATGTTTTGCGCGATTTGTATTCGAAAATCCCTCTCGCCAAAGTTCGCGGTTACAAGGCGGGTCGGTTTAGCTTTAATGCTCGCGGAGGGCGTTGTGAGCGGTGTCAGGGCCAAGGGGCGATCAAGCTCGATATGCTTTTCATGAGCGACGCATATGTGGATTGCCCGAGTTGCAATGGAACACGCTACAATCGCGAGACGCTAGAGGTTCGGTTTGCCGGGTTGACGATTGCGGAGACTTTGGGACTCGCGGTGAGCGAGGCTTTAGAGCATTTCAAAAACGTGCCGAAAGTGATGGATAAGCTACGCACCCTTGATGCGGTAGGCCTCGGTTATTTGAAACTTGGCCAGGCGGCCAACACGTTGAGCGGCGGGGAAGCGCAGCGGTTGAAATTGTCCTTGGAGCTTTCGAAGCGCTCGGCGGGAAGAGCTCTCTACATATTGGACGAACCGACGACAGGATTGCATTGGTCGGATATTCAGAAGTTGTCGGATTTGCTTTTTCAGCTTCGTGATCAGGGCAACACGGTGATCGTGATTGAGCACCATGTAGATTTCATTCGTTTGGCCGATTGGGTGGTCGATCTTGGACCCGGCGGCGGAACCAACGGCGGGGAGGTCGTTTTTGCCGGAACGGTAGATGGGATGATCGCTTGTCCGGAATCAGCGACCGGTCAGGCGTTGGCGAAATAGGAGCTACCCACGGTAGGTAGCTGCATTGATTATTGCCCAGAGGTGGATTAGGACAGCGAAAAGCCAAGGGACCATCAGAAAAGAAAAGAAGTAGAGGACGGCGGTCGTTCCAAAGAAGAACAGGGCTGCGATAACCCGCCCTTGGACAAGTTGGCCGAGTCCTGGGATGAAAAAGCTGGCGAGAGAGGCTATGACGTTTCCGGCTGCGCCGCGTCGCGGTGGATTTAAACTGTGGCTCATTCTCGATTAGTACACGAGCGGGGATGGAAAAGTTGCAGGAAAAGGTGTTTCTCGGGATTGCAATTTAGGAAAGGGCTCTTTTTGAATGGGTCTGTGCGAGGAGGTACGAGCAAAGGAGGGCTCTTGGTTGTCCTAGGAATATTTTTCGGGACGGCTTCTTGGGCGGCGGATTTCTCCGAGCAGAAGGGTGCTGGCTATTTCGAGGGAGCTCTTCGTTACGTGGTTTCCCGTTATTCAATCCGGTCGGGAAAGCCGCTAGAGAGGACTCAGATGAATCTCTTGGCGACGAGGGACCGGCTGAGTATTCCGTCGCTCGATGCGAACGAAGTATTCGCGAATAATGCTCCGCCGGGGGTTTCGTCGGCTCTTTTCCGTCACGATAAGGGAGATTTCATTCTTTATGGCGACGATATGGATGCCTATCGGTTTCGGGGATATGATCAGGTGTTGTTGGGGATGGCGTTTCGGGCGTTGGCTTTAAGTGGGGCACCGGTGGATATGAAAGGACCGGAAGAGTCGGGGCCATTTTTACTAAGGGGCTTTCGGACCCGCTTGAAGCGATATCAGGGTGAAAGGGGTTTACGCTACGACATGTATTTTTCGGGTGATTACAACGTGAACTGGGGAGCTTTGTCGGAGTCTTGGCTTTTTGGAAATGGCGGCTTGAAGGTTCCGGGGCTTACGGCGGTTTTGGAACGCGGGGAAGTCCCGGTCCGGATCGAGGCGTTTCGAGGGGAGACAAAGCTGCTTTCGATTAACTTGATGATGGCCGATGAATTTTCGGTCGCGAGCGAACTTGTAGCGGTTCCATCGCAGAAAATCCTGCACTCTTCGACTCGTCTATTGACGAATTTGGCGAAAGAGGCGGCGGGGTTGAATACCGAGTAGCTAGTAGCGAGAGGTGAATGATTGGGGATGAGGGGTTGACCTCTGGGGGAGTGGACTTTTAAGATTTAGCAGGAATCTAATCGCAAGGAATTTGCGGACATATGTCTCGCCAATCTCATTATAATCGGCCGCGTCGCGGGAAGCGTCGCGTGAATAAGGGAACATTGTTCATCGCTTTGATCGTTCAATGTGCGTTCTTAGCGATAACAGTATTTATCATTGTTTTGGATACGCCGCAGAGCGAGCCTCCTCGTTTTGAGGGCAAAGCTAGCTCGTACACGGAAAAAGAGGATTTTCAGGATTTGAAACAACGGGAGCGTTTCATGAAGCGGATGGGGAGATTGGACCCGATCCAGCGCTTATCAGTCGAATCGGCGCTGCCGAATGATTTGCCGCCTTTGCCAGACCTGCCAGTTGAGGCTTTCGACTTCGATGCGGATAGCGCGGAGTTGATGGAGGAATCGAGCGCGATGCTTGAACAGTCGGGCTTGATGGAATCGGGGATACGCGGCGCTGGCAGTTCGTCTGCTGCTGCGTTTTTCGGCGTGCAGGACTCGGGGCGGCGAATTGTGATCGTCGTAAATACTTCTGCTTCCGTGGTTCGGAAAGCGAGGAATAAAGGAGTATCTATTGAACGGATACATAAGGAAGTAGTTTCTTTGATCGATGGCTTGGATAGCGGTACGCTTTTCGGCATCGTTCAGTTCAGTCAAGGGGGGCGGCGTTTCGCTCCGCAATTAGCTCCTGCGATTCAGGGGAATAAGGAAGCCGCGACGCTCTGGACGGAAAGCGAATTAAGGGGCAATCCGAAGGTTGACGAACAAGAGTTGCTCGGGCACGAAGCGGGTTTGCAATTGGCTGTCGAAATGGAGCCTGATCTTATTTTCCTAGTGACTGATGGGGTGCTGAATAAGCGCGTTCGTTCGGGCGGATCGTACAAGTATCCGGAAATTCCCTATGAGATTCTCATTGGAACGATCGAGAGAGAGTTGAGGCGATTGGGGGCCCGAACGCGGATTCACGCGATTGGATTCGAGCTGGCGGAAAAGGATCGGCGGGGGCTGGATCGTTTGACGAGGCGGTTTGGGGGGACTTTGAGAGAGTTTTAGTGAAGGGTGATTTTGGGTACGAGGGTTGGTCTACTTGATTTGATCTAGGACATTTTGCCAGAGTTGGGTTTCGTTTGGGTGGCCGTGTTGGTCGAGCTTTGTGAGGATTTGCTCGATGGTGGGCTCCTCGACGTCGTGTTTTGAGTCGCCGGGAAGTTCGGGGACGGCTTTGCAGGAAAGCGCCCAGCAGGCCCAGGAGCGCCATTTGCGTTGTTCGAGTCTCGGTTCGCCGAGTCGGTCGGCGTAATGCTGGAAGTGTACTCGGGGATTGCCGATGAAGGCTTCTTGGGGGGCGTGTTGCAGAATGTGGACGAGGGCTTGGTAGGGGAGTGGCCAGGTTTCGAGGATGGATTCGCTTCCATCGAGGTCGGCGCCCCATGCGCGGTCGAGGCAGAGGATGGCACGGGCAGGTAAACGTTGTCTCCAAAGGACTTGGCCGTATTCGAGGCAGGTGCGGTAGAATTCGCTGCCACGTTCGTCGCTGCCGAATCGGTTGAGGTCTCGCCAATTCATTGCTGCTTGCGGAGAAGGGAGGTGTGTGATGTCGGCGATTGGGGTGGTCGGGTCGATTGTTTGAGAAGGTTAGGTTTTAAGAAATTCGGTCTGAAATTTCCTAGATGCAAAATGAATCGAAGAAAGGCGCAATGATTTGTTGCCAGGTCGCTAGAATATCTCGTAGGAGATGTTGCGTAAAGTTAACACTCTATCCTGAGCGACACAGTGAACCATATCTTCTTCGAAACGCCCGATATAAATCGATGCGATTTGCATGCGGAAGCCGCGGACCCTCTAGGGTGCGAATTTCGCGAAACTCGTTCTGTAGGCGAATACCCGGTTGATGGGTTTGGATGGGGAAAACCGGCCGTATGATAGCCGAAGGCCACCTGATTGAAGCAATAGATCTTGCATGTGAATCACGTGCACAAACGAGTTGGAATCGACGATTTTCGAAGAGGCGGCTTGATTGCCGGTCGGCTCCGCGCAACTAATTTCGAACAAGCGTATTTTGAATTTTTACGGAATGCTTCTGGAGGACGACAAATGAGCGAACTGATTAAACACGAATGTGGAGTTGCCCAGGTAAGGCTGAAAAAGCCTTTGGAATATTTCGCCGAAAAATACGGCACGCCGCTGTACGGTTATTACAAGTTGTTCTTGTTGATGGAGAAGCAACGGAATCGCGGCCAAGATGGTGCGGGCGTTGCAGCTATCAAGTTCGACATGCCGGCGGGCGAGCCTTACATGTTTCGCGAACGGAGCGTCAAGACGAACGCGCTCGACAAGATCTTCAAGAATACGATCAAACAGTATCAGAAGCTTCAGCGTAATGGGGATATTTTGGCGGATTACGTCCCGTCGATTAAGGCGAAGTACGATTTTTGCGCGGAGTACTACATGGGGCATCTCAGGTATGGTACTTCTGGCGGTTATTCTTTGAGCGTTTGCCATCCGTTTTTCAGACGCAGTAGTTGGCCGACCAAGAATCTCATGTTGGCGGGCAACTTCAACATGACCAATACGAAGGAGCTCAACGAAGGACTCATCGCGATGGGGCAGCACCCGATTTTCGCGACTGATACTCAGGCACTGTTGGAAAAAGTGGGGTTCCATTTGGACGAGGCCCACGACAATCTTTATCGCTACCTCCGAGACGAGGGGCATGAGGCTGACGAGATTTCGGAGCGGATTCTGAAAGAAATCGATTTGGTCAAGGTGTTCCGGAAAGCTGCGGAATCTTGGGATGGCGGTTATACGCTGATCGGGGCGATCGGCAATGGGGACAATTTTATATTGCGCGATCCGCGGGGAATTCGTCCGGCCTTTTATTTTGAGGACGACGAAGTCTTCGCTGCGGCATCCGAGAGAGCGCCGTTGATGACGATTTTCAATAAGAAGATCGAGGATATCCATGAGGTGCCGCCGGGGCATATCATCGTCGTTAAGAAATCCGGCGAAACGATTTGCGAGCAGTTCACGGCGCCGGGCGCCGAACGCGTGCAATGTTCTTTCGAGCGCATTTACTTTTCCCGAGGAAACGACGCGGACATCTACAGAGAGCGAAAGGCTTTGGGGGCTCAACTCTCAAAACAGGTGTTTGCGGAGATCGATCACGATCTGGAGAATTCGGTGATCAGTTTCATTCCGAATACTTCGGAGGTGGGCTATTTTGGGTTTTTGGAGCAGTTGCGCTTGGAACGACGCAGTAGCGTGAAGCAGGCGATTCTTGATGCTCAAGAAAAGGGCGAGCTAACTGATGAATTGCTGGAAGATCTCGTTATGCGCAATTGGCCTCGCGGGGAGAAAATCGCTCACAAGGACCAGAAATTGCGGACTTTTATCTCTTCGGAGGATTCGCGCAACGAAATGGCTACGCACGTTTACGACGTGACCTACGGCATCGTAGAGCCGAAGGACAACCTGGTGTGCATCGACGATTCGATCGTTCGCGGGACGACATTGCGCAAATCGATTTTGAAGATTCTCAGCAGTTTGAATCCTAAAAAGATCGTTATCGCATCGACGGCACCGCAGATTCGGTATCCAGATTGCTATGGTATCGATATGTCGGAGCTGGGTAAGTTTATCGCGTTCGAAGCGGCAACTACTTTGCTTAAAGAATGCGGCAAGAGCGATACGCTCGCTTCGGTTTACCGTAAGTGCATGGATTGTCTCGGCTCAGAGGAATCTTGCCAGATCAACTACGTGAAGGAAGTTTACGCTCCGTTTACAGACGAGCAGATTTCGCAAAAGATTTCGGAAATCGTCTATCCTAAGAACATGGGGTGGGATGGCGAAGTTACAGTCATCTATCAGACCGTTGAAGGTTTGCGGAAGGCTCTGCCGGATCATCGAGGCGATTGGTACTTTACGGGAGATTATCCGACGCCAGGAGGGTATAGAGTCGTGAACCAGGCCTTTGTCAATTACTACGAGAAATCGACCGGAAGAAGCTACTGACCTAAGTGAGGAAGTAAGAATGCAAAATTAAGAAGCGAATTTACGAGGCTTCTTGATTCTAACTTCTAAATTTTTATTTTTAATACCATGCCAGCGAAAAAGAAAGTTAAAGCGTATGCCCAAGCGGGTGTAGATATAGACCTTGGAGATCGCGTGAAAGGCGATTTGAAAGAGTCCCTTTTGGGTGCTTCGCGCCCGGAAGTCATGGGATCGGTCGGCGGATTCGGAGGTTTGTTCGATCTGTCGAAGTCGAAGTACAAGGAGCCCGTATTAGTGAGCAGTATCGACGGTGTGGGTACAAAATTGAAGCTGGCGTTCGACTCGGGCCAACACAAGAGCGTTGGCATGGATATCGTAAATCACTGCATCGACGATATTTCGGTGATCGGCGCGGAACCGCTTTTCTTTTTGGATTACCTTGGTCTCGGAAAGCTGGAGCCGAAGGTTTTCAAGCAATTGATTTCAGGAATGAAGGAAGCGTGTTCAGCGGCGAACTGCGCTCTCATCGGCGGGGAAACGGCCCAGATGCCAGGATTCTATCAGCCAGGCGAGTATGATATCGCTGGAGTCGTTATCGGGATAGCCGAAAAGAAAAAGATGCTTTCCGGACAGACGATCAAGCCAGGCGATGTCGTGATCGGGTTGCCTTCGAATGGCTTGCATACGAATGGATATACTTTGGCTCGCAAGGTGATTTTCGAAACGGCGAAGATGAAGGGAACGGATAAGGTTCCTGGTTCGCGTCAGAGCGTTTTCAAGGCGTTGCAAGCTCCGCACACGAATTACGCTCCATTGATTCAAGCATTGCTCAAAAAATTCAATACAGGTCGTTCATCGAAGTTTCGCAAGAGCAACAGCATCTTTGGAATCGCTCACATTACGGGCGGCGGGTTCACGGGCAATATTCCGAGAATTCTACCGAAGAAGGTGGATGTCGAGATCGACGCGTCTACTTGGAAGCCGCTTCCGATATTCGACTTGATCCAGAAATCCGGCGTAATCGATTTCGACGAAATGTACGAGGTCTTCAATATGGGTATCGGCATGACGCTCGTCGCGAGCGCCGAAGATGCGGATGCGATCTTGAAATTCTGTCATGCTAAGGGAACGAAAGCCGTAGCTATCGGACAGGCCTCCAAAGGCGAAGGCAACGTTACGCTTAAGCGATAGAGGAGTTTCGCCTACGAAGGGCAGAAGAAACACGAAGAGCGTATGAAACTCGTTTCGAAACTTCTGTTGTATTTTTTTGCGTCCTGCTCAGGGGTTTCATTTTTGGCAATGGAGCCCATCGCAGGTGCTGTTCTCGTTGAGAATGCGGGTGATGTGGCGTCAATTCTTTACGACTTGGCGGCGGAGCGATTGGAAAAGGAAGAAATCGAGCAATTTCTGACTACCGCGGGACCGGTGCTCGATTGGGCGGAGGGAAACGTGGACCGCTGGTTGGAGGCGGATGCGTCGGATCGACCCTTGGAAGTGATTCGTTCGTTTGCGATTTGGGAATCTGTCGAGCTAACGGCATCCGAGTTTGTGGCGACCTTGGCAAAGCTCTTGTTTTTGTACGAGTATCTTCAAAAACCTGAACAGTTAAAGGGGTTGAAAAGCGAGATTAAGCAGATGGAGGCGGTTTTAGCCGAAAATCGTTTGTCGCCTTTCGTCTTGGAGATGGCCCAGAAAGAAATTGCGGAAAAGCAACGGTTGGTTGCTCTGTTGAAGGGCAATGTTCCGAGGAACGTAAAGCTTTACAAGGCGGAGCAGGGGCGCATTGATTTTGCATTGGATCGATTCGAAGGGATTGGTCGTTAGTTCCGCACTCTCAAATTAAAAACAACCGATAATTATGCTCGTTCATACCGTATTTTTCAAATTCAACGAATCATCTACCGAAGTGGATATCCAATCCTGCGCGGATGACGCTCGCAATCTGCTCGCTAAGATCGAAACGGTTAAAGCCCTCTATGTCGGTAGTCCGGCGGATACGGTAGTGCGTCCGGTAAGCGTTCGCGATTTCGACCTCAGCTTGACCGTATTATTCGATAATATTCCGGATCAAAACGTTTATCAGGATCATCCTTTGCATGACGAGTTTATCGCGAATAGTAAAGACAAGTGGGGCAGTGTTTCCGTATACGACGTGGATTAATTAAAACCGGAAAACCGATTTCAACGATTGGCGACGATTCTGCGAAAAACGCGGGACCGTCGCTTTTCTGTCGGTTGGCGTTTGATTGTATCTGATTAGTATATACTGAATTCATTGGCGATTATTTGACCAATCTGTGGTTTAATGCACTTAAGGTACGTGCTTTAGATTCGAGAGGTTGTTTGAAGTTCGGTAGTTTCTCCTAACTTGACAGAGCGGTTTCGATAAGTAGAAACGTAAGCCAATGGAGGCCGCGTTGACAGAGCCAGTGCTCGTTTTAAATCGTTTATGGCAGGCGGTTAACGTGATAGACGCTAAGCGAGCCTTTGGGCTGATTCTCACGGGTCATGCGAGCGTTGTTCATGCGGATGCGGATGATTTCCGAATTTTCGATATGATGGATTGGGTCGATTTTTCGCGTTATAACCCACCTGTTTCGGAGATGGGGATGGTAAATACGGTGCGTCACCCGATTCGCGTTCCGAAAATTATATTACTCTCGATTTTCGATAAGATGCCGAAGAAAGAATTGAAGCTGACTCGGAAAAACGTTTTCGAGCGGGACAAGTATCAATGTCAGTATTGCAGTAAGAAACTGCCTTCGGAAGAATTGAATTTGGATCATGTTATACCTCGTGATCGTGGAGGGAAAACGACTTGGGAAAACATCGTCTGTTCTTGCGTTCCGTGTAATTCCCGAAAATCGAATCGCTTGCCTCACGAGGCGAATATGCGTTTGATGCGCAAGCCTTCGAAGCCCGCCTGGCGTCCGGTTATTAGTTTGGTGGCTCGTGGTCGTAAGCTAGAGGAGTGGAAGCGTTTTATCGACATCGCTTACTGGAATGTCGAGCTGGAGAGCTAAGGGTGCTATCTGGTTCTCGGGCTTATTTTCGTCGCGGATTTGCGTGAGCTAATTACGCCAGCGGTAGTTCGATGCGGAGAGTGGTTCCTTGATTACTGGATTTCGCAATTGAGATATCGCCGTTGTGGGATTGCAGAATTCGTTTGGTAATGGAGAGTCCAAGGCCAGTTCCTTCGGGTTTTCCTGTGAGGAAGGATTCGAAAATATGGTCTTGGATGTCTTCTGGGATTCCTGTGCCTGTATCCGAAAAATAGATAGCTACCTTCTTTCGACCTTCTTCGTCTTCGACTGCGGGGGAGATCGTTAGATTGCCGCCGTTGGGCATGGCTTCGGAAGCGTTGATAATTAGATTGAGAAAAACTTGTTGGAGTTGGCCCTTGTTTCCGTTGACGATGATTTCGTGCCCGACAGGATTGCTCTGCAGCACAATTCGTTGTTGCTGCATCTTTAGCCTTAAAAGGAGGATCGTATCTTGAACGAGTTCGTCGATCGACCAATTCGAATTGAGGCTTTCAGGGGCTTTGCTGAATGAAAGTACTTTGGATACTATTTCCTCGAGCTGGTTGATCTTGTCTATGATTATTTGCGTATCCTTTTTTCGGGGATCGTTTTCTTCGTATTTCAACCCGAGGGAACCGAAGAGCAGCTTTATTACGGTCAGGGGATTTCGGATTTCGTGGGCTATCTCTGCCGAGAGTAGTCCTAGGGTGGTGAGACGCTCGCTTTTTCTGAGTAGGTCTTCGCTGTTGAAAACGCGGGCGTAGAGGTCGGCATTTTGGGCGGCTACTGCCGAGAGCGAAGCGAATGCTTGGAGTAATCGCTTTTCATCATTCGGAAATCGGTGTCGGGATTGAGTGAATACATTTATCACTCCAATAACCTTGCCCTCGTACATCATTGGCGTGGAGAGACAGGAATGTACGTCGGCCATCTTCGGCGCGTCTTTTAGATCGAAGTAGTCGGGAGTGGTGATGTTCGAGAATTCGATTTGCCGGCGTGTTTTGATGGCCGGTGAGTTCATACTCTCCTCGAGCTGGAGGACTTCGATTCGCGATCTATATTCCGAGCTGGGAGGTTTGACCGCTTGCAGGGATACTTGGTTTTTATCGACGTCGAAAAGCTGTAGAGTGGCCATTCTCGATCCGGTCAGATCCAGAACCGATTCGGTGATGCTGTCCCAGAGCCCTTGCAATTCTAGGTTCGAGACTACGTTTTGACCTACGTTGAAAAGCGCATTGAGTTGGTCGGATTGATTGACGAGTTGTCGTTGTTTCCAGATAGCCTGCAGGGATAGAATTGCTTCGTCGGTGATGGCTTGGAGACGTTGGATATCATTGTCACCGTAGTGGTCGACTTGATCGGAATCAACGTCGATAACGCCGACAATTTGACCTCCCGAAATCATTGGTGTGGCGATTTTGCACCTGACATTTTCAATCAGTTGAACGTATCGCGAATCTTGGAGTACATCTTTAGCGTAAATCGCCTTTCCTTGGAATGCGACTCTTCCGGATATGCCTTTCCCTATGTGGAGGGCTAGCTCTTCGGTGTCTGCTGGGTAACCAAGCGTGAATTCCTTTTCAAGCAAACCGGAGTTGGGGCTGATTAAAGCAATCGACGCTGACGAAGGGTGGAAGAGGCGTTGGATTTCCTCCATGATCACCTGGAACGCCTCACGTACATTGAAAGCGGAACTGCTGATTTGGCTGATCCGATAGAGGCTGAGCAGGAGTTCCGGATCGTCGATAGATCGATTTTCGTTGGGCTGAGACATTGTAAAATTAAGTATCGATGCGCGTGTAGATTCCGCCTCCGAGGAGTTGCTTGCCATTGTAAAAAGCGATTACTTGACCGAGGGCTAGGGCGCGTTGCGGATCTTTGAATACAACTTCAGCGGTACCGTCGCTATTGAGCGAATATGAAATGGCGACTCGAGGATCGCGATAGCGCACTTTGGCTTCGATTTCGCACGGAGCTTGGATTGCCGTTCCGGTAAAACTGAGGTTGGAAACTTCGCAGCTCGATGAGTAGAGTCCGGGAGCGGTGGGTGCTTCGAGCGAGATGAGCAGGGCGTTACGAGCCTGGTCTTTACCGACGACAACATAGTTGCGGTTGTCGGTATTCGAAGGAATCCCGATTCCTTTGCGTTGTCCGATTGTGAAATAGTGAAGGCCTTTGTGCCCGCCTAAGGTTCGGTCGTCGTCGGCTCGGATAATGGGGCCTGGCCGATCGGGAACGTATTCGCGCAGGAAGTCCTGCATTTTGATATTGCCGATAAAGCAGATGCCTTGGCTGTCTTTTTTGTTGGCGTTCGGCAGACCGGCTTTTTCGGCGATAGCTCTCAGTTCTGATTTGTCGAGGTGACCAATCGGGAAGCAGGCTCGGGCGACTTGCTCCGGCTTCATGAGGGCGAGAAAATAGGTCTGATCCTTATTGGAGTCGGCACCTTCGAGGATGACAGGTCCGGTTGAGCTGTTTTCGAGGCGCACGTGGTGACCGGTAGCGACGGCATCGAAGCCGTTTGCGAGGGCGTAGTTGAGAAAGACACCGAACTTGATCTCGCGATTGCACATGACGTCCGGGTTGGGAGTAATCCCGGATTGGTAGCCATCGAGGAGGTAGTCGACGATGCGCTCGCGATATTCCCTCATTAGGTTCACGACGCGGAAGTGGATGCCCAAGGTGTCGGTTACGGCCTTGGCATCTTCGATATCCTGTTGCCAGGGACAGTCGCCTAGGATATCGTCCTCGTTGATCCAATTCTTCATGTAGGCGCCTTCGACGGCGTAACCCTGCTCTTTGAGCAAGAGTGCGGCGACGCTGCTATCAACGCCGCCCGACATGGCGATGAGGATCTTTTTCACAAGCCCACTCATGCAGGGAGCGTGCGGGTCCGCAAGCTCGGAGATGGGCTTAATTGGGGAAATAGCCTTTGATTGAACTATCGAATCCGGATGTCTGAATCTGTCTTATGGGGTTGAGGAAGGTGGAATCGATTTCAGGCTTAAAAAATCGGCTCGCCGGTTTGGTTAAAATATTTGGCTCGGATTTCCTTGTGGAGGGTTTGGTTTTCGAGATCGTGGTCCTTTATGTCTAGGGCCTCCATTTCGTGTATTAGGAAATCGAATATTTGCGGGTCAATTTCGCCGTCGATAATTCTGCCGATTGGTTTATCGTGTGGGGTGGCGGGATAGGATAGGAGCCAAGCGAATTCGTGTTCTTTACTGTAAAAGGTCAGTATTTCGATAATTCTGAGGTAGTCGGCCATGCCCATTAGCATGTCGTCCCGGTAGTCGATGGATCGACTATTGCCAAGCTCGTCTTTGAATTGGCGACGGATTAGTTTGGTGGAACCGGTCAGGAGATCGGGTTCGTTTGGATCTTCGAAGAAAGAGAGAGGTTCGTTCCACCATTGATTCTCTGCTGCGATTTCTTTCGCGTCGGAATAAAGTGCCGCTTTGTAGTCGGCGTCGAATTCGTCTTCCGAGGTGTAGATGATGGCTCCTGTCATGTTGTTTAACGTGGTTGGTTAGTTCGTCGGTGTTGATTGGTTCTTCGTCGGAGGGCGGCGAATGACGAGCTTACGGATATTTTTAATAGACGCTTCTTGGGAGGATTTTTGCGAGTTGATTGTTTGGTTTCTTTTGATTCGGTATGCCGCGTTCTCGCGATTTTGATACCGAAGAACTACTTGACCAAATTCTCCTGATCTTTTTGGAGAATGGCTGGCAGCAAACCTCAATGAGGCTTCTGGAGTCATTCACCGGGGTGAAGCAGGTCAGCCTCTACAATGCTTTCGGTAATAAGGAGGCGTTGTTTCTTGCTGCTTTTGACAATTGGGCAAAGCAGGCTGCCGACGCTCAAGATCGTTTTATGAAAGGAAATGGAATTGAAGGCATCGCACGATTTGTAAAGCGATCGTCCGGAAAAACTCACCTTTGCCAATACCGCAGTGCGGGCGTCTCGCGGTTAATACCGCAGTGGTGGAGCAGGGGGCGGGACAGGTGATTCAGAAACGAGTTCAGCTTTATCGTGAAGAGATGCACGAGCGGATTCTCGACGAATTGTCCCGCGAAAAGAAGGATCGTGGACTGAAGCATGGGCTGCGGTCGGCTTCATGCTCTGAGTTAGTATTAAATCTGATCTGGGGCATTTTCGTGACAATCCGACTTTCCGGTAGCGATCCATCCGTGGGAAACTCTGCGGCGAAAGCTATGGTACAAACCATGCAGGATTGGTTGCTCGATTAGTCTTATGTTTTGAGCATCAGACTTTCGATTGCGGATGCGTTCGACAAGAATGTCCAAGAGACTGTTTTATTCACCTTAGTTAAATTCGACATTAACCTTTTAGGGTAGGGAGGAGCCCTGCTTAGCGGATAGGCGTCAACCTAATTGAAATCCCTCAATCATTCGGGTCAACTTGGTCTCCTAGATTTTCGTTTGGTTCGATGAGAGTTCGTACTCCGTCGGCTACTCCTTCGAGACATTCAGGCAGATGGCTTCGCCTTGGTTGTTGCGAATATAGAGGCGGCCATTTGCGTAGGCGGGAGGAGCCCATGAGGTGCCCGACAAAATTTTGTGGCGGCTGATTTCTTGGAACTGGTTTCCGGTGTCCTTGCCGAGGATTATATGGCCTGAGTCGGTGAGATTGATTAGGTTATCGCCGATCGCTATGAGGTTGCCGAGGTCGCCGGGCATTTTCGCTTCCCAAAGTATATCGCCGGTTTCTATGTTCATTGCTACTAGATCGCCAGGTTTTCCGTCGCCGCCGTAGTGGGCGATGATTCGGTTGCCGATTTTCAGGCTCGTTTGCACTTTCAGTATCAGCTTTCGATCTCTGTGGATGATTTCGGGCTCGTCGCTGGCGATGTCGATGACGGCGTAGCCGGAGCCGTATCCCGAGCTGATGTAAAACGTTCCGTTGTGGTAATGCGGATTGGATGCGTTGGCTCCGTAGGAGGTCCGCCAAGAGAATCGGAAGTTCGTGTCGCCGGGGCGTTTCAGAGAGTATCCGACGAGGCCCTTTTTGTGGAAGAGGGCGAGGGATTTGCGTCCTTCGTGCTCGTAGAGAATAGGAGTGGCGTAGCCGGGTTCGTCGTTGCCGGCTTTCCATTTTAAGTCGCCGGTTTTTTTGTCGAGGGCGACGAGGGCTCCGTCTTTGGCGCCGGGATCGATGAACAGCAGGTCATCTGATACGACGGGCGATGCGGCCCAACCCCATCCACCTTTGCGTCCATTGAAGTCTTTGACGTAGTCCTTTTGCCATAGAACGTTTCCGGAATCGAGGTCTAGGCAGAAGAGCTTTCCGCTTTTGCTGACCGAGTAAACGTGCTTGCCGTCGATTGTGGGCGTGGAAGAAGAGCCACCGGTATAGTATTTCGCGGCGAGTGGTTCGTCGTAGCTATGTTTCCAGATGAGGTCGCCGTTTAGGGTATCGAGGCACCAGAGGGTGTCTTGTCCGTCTTGGTTGCCGAGAGTAAGAACTTTGCCATTGGAAATCGCGAAGGAAGAACAGCCTTTCCCGGCTTGGTAGGTCCATGCGGTTTTCGGTGGATTGGTTTTCCAGTCGAGACGGAGCTGGGGGTCATTTTTGACAATTCCGTTTCCGTTGGGACCGAGGAATCGTGGCCAATCGGTTGCGATTGCGACTTGAGAAGCGAGAAGCGCCGAGATGCTGACGATGAATTTGAAATTCATTTATGTGAAGTGAAACGAGGATTTTCGATTACAAGCTACCGACAGCTTGGAGGCTTTCGTAGGTGCGGAGGTAGGCGATGTTTCCGGTGAAAAGCGGAGTGCTGCGAAATGGCCCTAGATTGTTTCGGGCGAGTTCGTTGAACTCTCGTCCTGGTTTTAGGACTACAAGCGTTCCATCGTCGATGCCGAGATAGATCTTGTCGCCGGCTGCGACCATACTGGGGTAGGCGGTGCCGCGGGCGCCTTTGATCTTGTGGGCATAGGCGATTTCTCCAGTTGAAGCTTCAAGAACGGTTAGTTCGTTGTCGCGGGTGACGATGTAGGCGAGGTCTTCGCGTACAAGGACGGAGGAGTAGTAGCGATTCTTCTTAACCGGAGTGTGCCAGACGAGCTCGAGGCCTTTTTTGAGAAACGTATCCAAGTCTTGGGGGATTTTGTAGGCGTAGGCATCGCCATTGTCGCCTTCTACGCCGCTTACTGTGTAGAGCGTATCGCCAACTTTGGTAGGCGTATTGAAAATTGACCAATCTCGGGATTTATGGAGAAAGACCATGCCGTCGTGGATACGTTTTCCGTCGCTAGCCCGAAAGATTTCGCCACGCGGGGTAAATAGAAAGGTTTGACCTTCGACTTGGAAGGGAGTTGGCGTACCGAAGACGACTTCGGAGTCGGCGTTCCACAATTTTTCGCCTGTTCCTGGATCAAGCGCCCAGTAGTCGTCGAATCGAATGATGAGCTTGCCGTCGATGATTTGCGGCATTGTTGCCCCGCCCCAATTGTGATCGGGATGTTCGATAAACTGAGACCAAAGTCTTTTTCCTGCGAGATCGTAGGCGACTATTACGCCGAGTCCGAATGCGACATAGACGCGCTTGCCGTCCGAAACGGGGGTGTAGGAGCTATAGCCGTTTGTATTGTGAGCAGGAGGGGAGATGAACTTTTCGAACGCTTTGTCTTTGCGTAGCGCGTTAAGGCTTTTGTTCATTTTCTCCGTTTCTCCGTACTTTTGTTTTAGAGTTTTTTTTGCGTCGGCGTTGTCAGGGTTCTTGTTGATTGATCGTTCTAATCGCTTCACGTCAGCACGGAGGCGTTGGTATTGTTTGTTTTGGGTATGGATTCGCTGTTGGTGCGCGAGCACGCTTGCTCGTTTTTCGGGGCCTAGGTTGCTGAGCTCCATCAGGTCGTTCGAGCGGCTCCAGAGCGTTTCGCCGGTTTTACTGTCGGCGCAGATGAGAAGAGCGGGCTCGGCGGTATAGAAAAGCTTCCCGTCTACTAAAATGGGAGTGCCGTTGCTCTTGGTTTCGAGCGGGATTTCGAAGAGGAGGTTCGCTTTCCAATCGACTGGCGGATTGGTGGCATCGTAGAGGCCATTGTGGCCGACGCGCCAGGACTGGATGTTTGCTTGGGCGAAGGGTATGACGAAAAGGGCGAGTAATAGAAGGAGGCGAGTAAGGTAACGTTTTTTCATAGGTTGGGTGGTTTGGGGTGAGTTTACCTTTGTGGAGCGCGTTTCGGACAAAATCTCGGTCGATTAAAAATTTTGGAATAGATTTTTTGGGACCTACGAATCGTCTGTTGTGTTCAACTTCAAAGAGTTTTTGGGAGATTTTTGGTGTATTTTGTCCATTTTCGTTGGCGCTTTGGATAATAAAGTTTTTTTAGGTGCGCACTACGCATTGTTCAAGATATGAAAAAGTCAGTTGTTGTTGGTTGGGCCCTGTTTTCAGGGGTTATTGGTTTTACTCAGGGAAATTCGGGAGGCGCTTACGAGCTGTCTCCGATTAGAGTGCTCGCGGGCGATGCCCTTGAAGATAGTGGGGCTCCGACGAGTTCGTTCACTACGGGAGCAGTGGATTTGTACCAGATGCAATCGGTCCAGGAGACTTCGGCTTTGGTGCCGAATCTTTTCGTGAGTTCGAGCGAGACGCGTGGGTTTGGCGACACGATTACGATTAGAGGAATGGGCAACACGCTTTTCTTTAGCCCGGCAGGTGTTGCGTTGTATGTGGATGACGTGCCATCTGGCGATGTGTTCACGTATTCCTCGGAATTACTTTCGGGCAATTCGCTAACGGTTCATCGCGGTGGAATGGGGTCTTTTTTCGGCCGCAACGGCCCTGCAGGCGTGATTGAAATTCAAAGCCAAGAGCCAGGTCAAGAGCAGCGGATTGCACTGTCGGCTGAAGTGGGGTCGTATGATAAGAGAGCTTTTCGAGCAAATGTTTCGGGGCCATTGGCTGATTCGAGCGTTTCGCACAGCTTGACTGTTTTTCGCAACGAACGTGACGGTTATATGCATAATGCAACCTTGGGTCGCGATACGGATTCGCGTGAAGCTCAAGGTGCGCAGTGGAGTTTACTTTTTAAGCCAGGCAATTCGTGGAATGCTCGCTTGAAGCTTGTTACTGAATCCGTCGATGACGGAAGTCAGCGGCTTTCGTCACTGTTCAGTCCGGACCCGTTTATGGTTGGATCAGACCTAGAAGGAGAAACCCAGATGGAACGTAATCAGGTTTCGGTTCACTTGGATCGTCAATTTAGCTGGGGGCAGTTCAAGTCGATCACGGCTTTGCAAAATTGGGAGCTGGATCCATCGACTGTCGATTTGGATTTGAGCCCATCTCCAATCTCAACATCTAAGATTCTCCAGGACCAAGAATTGCTAACGCAGGAATTTCGTTTCGAGTCGACGGATTTCGACAATCCGGTCGAATGGCGAGCGGGACTCTTTTTCCAGGAAAAGGAAACGACCGGCGATTCGACCCGCGTATTTCCTGCGCCGCCCTATTTCCCAGTGTTCACCGAGCAGACTACTTTCGAGATCGAAGAATCTCAAATCGCGGCATTCGGTCATATTGTGTTTAAGGCGAGCGACGTGTTTTCAATTGATGCGGGGCTGCGTATTCAGAGCACGGACACGTCGATCGATCGTCTGAAGACATCTCCGGTCGGGGTGGCTCCGATCGTCGCAGACCGCGACGCGACTTACTATTCTCCAGATGCTGGATTTCGGTTCCAGATGAGCGACGAATTCTCGTTTTTCGGACGTTCGTCTTTGAGCATAAAGCCTAAGGGCTACAGCGCGTTCACGGATATCTTGGGGCTCGCGGCTTTCGAAGACGAATCGGCTCGATCGAATGAATTGGGTTTTGAATATGCGACAAAGGATGATGCTTTCAGCGCTCGCGTAACGGTGTTCGATATTAGTATCGACGACTATCAATTGGAACGTTCGGTGCCGCAGGCGACGGACTATATCGTTATTACTGCGGATGAAGTATCCTCTTCCGGTTTGGAAGCGGAAATGGTTTGGAAGCCGATTCCTCAATTCGAACTGGAAGCGGGAATTGGTACGAATGACGTGACTTTCGATAATCACGTAGATCCGTTTACGAACGCGGTACTGGATGGATTCGATGTTCCGTTCACTCCGGAATACACGGTTCGCGGCTCTGCTCGCTACAGCTTCGACAATGGAGTCTTTCTCCAAGGAACGTTTCGGAGCATCGGGGAGACCTTTTTCGACGAGCCGAACTCGGCGATGTTTCGACAAGGCAGCTACGAAGTGTACGATGCCCAAGTTGGGTATAGCACCGACAAATACTCCGTGGTTATATTCGGTAAGAACCTAGGCGACGAGGGGTACTACACATTCATTAATCCGCAGATTTTCGCTGCGACGCCAGGCGATCCCGAGACATTTGGGATTCGATTGGATACGCGCTTCTAGGTTGAAAATCAGATAGTCGGTTTTATAGTTGAGAATTCGTGTTGGAATGTGGCTCGGTCAATCTCCGAGCCATTTTTCTATGCGCTCTATCCTTTGCTGAGGCAGTAGAGGTGCTCGGCGGTGCGGATGAAGAGCTGGTTGCCGGCAGCGGCTGGCGAAGAGAGTGTGTAGGTGTTGTCGAGGGCGTTTATGCCGAGAAGTTTGAAGGTAGGGCCAGCTTGGACCACGGCGACATCGGCGGTTTCACTGACGAGATAGAGTTTACCGTCGGCTAGGATAGGCGAACTGCTTACCCGTCCAATACCGGTTTCCTCTGGGCCCCAGATCGGGTCGCCGCTTTGGGCATCGAAGCAGGAGATTTGGCCGAAGTCGTTTAAAATGTAGAAGTAGGTGCCGTCGGAGATGGGCGTCGGGACGTCGGGGCCGCTTTTGTCTTCCATCTTCCAGACGAGGTGGCTTTGGGTCACGTCGCCTTTGCCATTCGCTTTGATGGCGAGCAGGGGTGTCTTGCGAGAGGGAGCGTAAACGATTCCGTTGGCTGCTACGGGCGAGGCGATAATACGATAGTTGCGGGAGTTTTCTGGGTTTAGGCCGCCCGAACGCCAGATTTCTTTTCCGGTGTTTGGGTTGTGACTTGTGACGTAGGCGCCGCCGGAAACGACGATTTGAGTCTTGTTGCCGATTTTTACGGGGATGGGCGTGGTGTAGGCGTCTTTGGATTCGTAAGGCGCGTCTGTGGGTCGTTCGACTTTCCAAAATTCTTTCCCAGTGCCTCCGTCAAGGGCGACGAGGTAGGCGGGGTCTTCGGTGTTTTGGCCGTGGACGACTTCGATGATGAGTTTGCCGTTGTAGAGAAGCGGAGAGGAGGCGTAGCCCCAATTTAGGCCGAAGGAGCCGTATTGCTTCTGAAGGTCTATCTTCCAGACGAGTTCTCCTTCCATCGAGTAGGCACTGACGATACCGTTTCCGGTAGTTGCCCAGACGAGTTTACCGTCGCTTACGGGAGAGGGGGAGCTGTTGTTTTGCTTTCGCTTTAGTTCGTTTCCGGTGTCGATTTGGGTTCGCCAGAGCTCGGAGCCGTCTGTGCGCGATAGGCAGATCAAAAGCAGTTCGTCGCCACCGGGGCCGCTAACTGTGGCTTGGGGTCCGCGGCGTTGAGGGCTACCTCCTCGGTTACGACGTTGGCCGTTCGCTGGGGCTTGGGTCGCTGGTTCCGGTTCTGCAATCTTAGGTTGCCGTGATGGGGACATCACGAAGACTCGTCCACCGATTACGATTGGCGTGGCTCCGCTCCATGCGGGGAGGGCCGTCTTCCAAGCTATGTTTTTATCGTCGGTCCATTCTACCGGGAGGTCTTTGGCAGAGCTGATTCCATTGCCGTTTGGGCCGCGCCATTGGGGCCAGTCGGCGGGAAAAGCGGTTGCGGCAAATGCGAGACAGGCGAGCGAGATAAGAGGTTTCATAAGGCTGAAGGGAAAAAGGTGAAGGGTGTCTACAAGTGGGGTGGCTAGCAGGCGGGAATTATAGTGTATTATTGGGTCGGCAGAATACCTCGGGCGACGAGGTTATTGAGTCGATGAGCGGTATCTGCGAGGCCATCGCAGACGGTTTCCGAATAGGTGCGCCCGTCTGTGGTGTCGATGCCATGGCGAGGGTCGGCTTCGCGGAGTCCCTCAAGAGCGGGGTCTTCGTGATGGAATAGTTCGACGAAAACGATCTCGAGTTTGCCGGTTTCGGCACAGGCGGTGAGGAGATTGCCGATCCAGCCGTCGTCTGTTGTGAGACATCCGCGAGTAGTTGGCGCTGAAGCGTGAAACATGCTGAATCCATCGGCTTCACCCATTTCGCGAATGACCGCTGCATTTTCTTCCATGCTGAGTATTGAGTCGCCGCAGTGGGCGGCGTCTACGAGGACTTTGAAGAAGGGGTGTCCTAGGGATTCGTTGGCGGCTTTGACGAACGACCAGGCTTTGGCCACATCTGTGAATGTTTGGAACTCGATGCCTCGGAGAAATTCGAAATGCCAGGCTTTGATGCAGCTTCCCACGGCTTCCGCTTCGCGGACGACACGAGTGTGGAGCTTGACGAGTTGAGTGACTGCGGCGTCGAAGTCGTCGCCAGTGAGTGGTTGGGAATCGGATTTCATCCACTCTTCGAAGGATGTTGATGACACGTGCTCGACGCTGTGCTGTTGGGCGACTTTCAGACCGTTGAGAAGGGCTTCTGCGATTGTGTCTTCGTCTGCTGGGTTCATCGGGTTGCCGCCGGCGACCATCATGATAATGTGGGGTTTCAAGCCGAGGGCTTTGATGCCGTTGACGAGATCATCCATATCGCCCGTGTGGACTCCTGGGAAGAGAGGGACTTGGGTACAGTTGGTCGCGACTTTGGAGTGGTTTCCGATATAGGCGAGTTCCGTTAGAGTGAGGAGCTCTCCGTTGTCCCCGCGGGGAAGTCGTCCGTTTTCATCGGGAACGAGGCCTCCTACGAATTTAATGTGTGTCGGTACGACGCCGAATTGAAGGTCGGGTTTGAGAGCGATGCTAGTCATGGTTAATTTAGACAGGTTGAATTGTTTCGAAGGCCCTAGACTAGTCCAGGTTTGCAGGATTTTGGAAGTCAATTTAGCAGAGAAGGCCCTAGACTAGTCCAGGCGTTATGCAATTCGGTTGTGCGGGATCGGTTGCTTCATTGGCCTTATCCCTAAAAAAGATGCTAAACGCCTCCAGCGAACCGTGCGAGCTTAGGAATTTGCTTACCTAAGCGGTGTCAATAGGAGAGCTTGCCGGAGGATTCCGAATTTGCTACCCCTTTGAGAGGATTTAAGTATTCCTTATCAACATTTCAGCTGTCTTTGCTCATCTTCATTGGCGGGTTTCTGCTTCTGTCCGTTTTCACCATGAATGATTATGGTTTGAGTTGGAACGAGCCTACGCGCTGGTGCTCAGGGTATGTGAAACTCGACTATTACGAACGGTTGTTCGATTCAGATGATGTGTTTGAGACAATGCGGACGGCTCCTGATGACCTGTATCCAGGTTTGTATGATATCTCATTGGGATTGGCTAGGCACTACAGCGGAGATGATCCTATTTTACTGAGCCGTATTTGGAATGCATTTTTCGGCGAACTTGAAATGCCGTTTTTCTTTTTGGTTGGGAAATACGATATCCAGGCGAAGTCGGTCGAAGGACGCGTTTCCTATGAAACGATGTGGAGCCAATGGGAGAATCGATTCGGGACGACGTATTATTATTGTGTATACAAGGGGGTGCTATTCCTGGGGCTGTTTTCGAATGATCGGATGGAGCGGCATCTCAGCGAGAAGCAGGTCGCTTGCACCAGAGAGGTTTTGAAGGAGCACATGGATGTTCGGTGGATGTTGGTATTCGTTCATCACCCATTGTGGGAATCTCCGCATGTTAGCAATTTCGATAATAACGAAACGTTGCTGGAGGGCAGGAAGTATTCAGTCTTCGCTGTTCAACAAAAAATGTATCGACATTTCGAGCGCAAGAATGCGAATTACTATTTCTTGGCGACTACGGGAAGCGGCAGCCCGCTGCTCGGTACGGAGTTCGGAGAGTTCAATCATGTCACTTGGGTAACCATGGCGGATGGTGGTCCTAAACTGGCGAATCTTCGTTTGGACGGCAACAAGGGCTCTATCGGACGAGGTAGGCTCGGCTAAATGGAAGCGAATGGTTACGAAAAGTAAGTATTCCGACCTCTCTGAGTTTGCCAAGTCGAAGAACGGGCACATAGTCTCTCAGGATCATGGCGACAAATAGTGGTTTCGATATTTAAAAATAAGGGAATTTTAAGATGAGCGATACGAAAAACGAATCAACGCCTCTCGAAAACCTGGACCAATGGGAGGAATTTTTAGAAACAGCGACTTATCCCGAGCCGGAGCATAAGAAGAAGGACGACTACCGGAATTACGATGATCCTGCTCGCGATTGCGTGAAGGAGTTCTATCGATTGAACCATAAGTATCAGACCTTCGACTTCGTGATGAAAAAGCACGAAGAGATCCTCGGCCCGAATAAGGTCAGGAAGGAAATGACGGTGATCCAAGCAATTGAGTTATTGGATACGCTTGTCGATGATTCCGATCCGGATATAGAATTGCCTCAAATCCAACATTTGCTGCAGACTTCCGAATCGATCCGGACTCGCGGCTATGAGGACTGGTTTGTCTTGACTGGCTTAATACATGATTTGGGAAAACTGCTTTGCTTGGAAGGCGAGCCACAGTGGGCCGTAGTTGGCGACACATTTCCAGTCGGTTGTCAGTATAGCGATAAAATCGTCTATCCGGAATTCTTCGAAGCGAATCCCGATGCTGATGATTCGCGCTACAATACGAGGCTTGGCGTTTACAAAGAAGGGTGTGGTTTGCGCAATGTAGACATGTCTTGGGGACACGATGAATTCATGTATCGACTGGTTAAGGACTACTTGCCCGATCCCGCACTCTATATGATTCGGTATCACTCGTTTTACGCGTGGCACCGCGAAGGACAGTATGAATATCTATTGGACGATCATGACCGTGCGATGCTTCCGTGGGTCAAGCGTTTCAATCCCTTCGACTTGTACACCAAATGTCCGTTGGCTCCGGTTTGGAGTGAGCTCAAACCTTACTACGAAGACTTGATTGCAAAGTACCTACCGAAGACCTTGATGTGGTAGATATACTGTTCAGGATTTTTTCATCGAACCTAATTATCCGCATTATTTAAAAATGGCTAGTGTTGGCGGTTATGTGCAGTAGGCATGGATCATCGATCCGCAGGGGATCGTACGTTTTCCGGCGTAATTAAGTCTTTTGATAAGGACTTTGAAGTTCCGGCGATAGAATCGATAAAGCAGTCAATGTGGCAACCTGCCAAAAAGAATGGGGTGCCTGTTTCGGTTCGATTAGTGCAACGAATGGATTTTAATTCGTAGTTTAAATTTAAATTCGGACTTTGTTTTTTTGCGGTGCTCTCTCGGTTGAAGCTGCTTGTGTAAGCAGCTATTCCCAATTAATAATCAATGACTGTGCAATTGTCCTTTCGCTCCAGTGATCAACTCGGCTGGGTTGGCACCAAGGCCGTTTAGCTGAAGTGCGATTTCGCCGTTTGGCTTGAGCAAGGTGATAATGTTGGAATGAGAGAATTCGCCATCGGGAAGTTTTTTGTATTTCACGCCGAGTAGCGCTGCGACTTCTAGGATGTCGCCAGGATCACCTCGAAGAAATGTCCAGGTATCCGCGTCAAGATCGTTTTTCTTCGCGTAGGCATTGAA
>Ga0233432_10000248_pt1 | contig 51747 bp, 74 predicted proteins | sample SI_122_August201_6_FD_179870 | JGI IMG/M metagenome (GOLD analysis project Ga0233432, IMG submission 179870) | Seawater microbial communities from Saanich Inlet, British Columbia, Canada - SI_122_August2016_10_MG | ecosystem: Environmental > Aquatic > Marine > Inlet | place: Canada: British... | reverse complement strand
AAACCATCTTCGTAAATTGATTAAACAACCATCAATGATTAAATCTGTTGAACGTAAAACAAAACACGATGTTAAGAAAATGTATCGTGCAAAAGCTCAAGGTAAAGAAGTTGAAGAATCAACAGAGATTTCTGAATTGTCTCCTGCAACAGTAAAGAGTTATAAGAAAAAAGCTTCTGATAGTAACTATAAGGCAGCATTACAATTTGCTCGTATCGCCGGATCCCCTACCTCTAGAAAATACAAGAACAAAGAGATGGATCGCCTTGACAATATTGGCCGTAAACGTAAGGCTGGTCTTGCTATGGCAGATAAAAAAGAAGGTTCATGCGGCGATGTTGATTACGGTTCTGATAAATCTATTAAGATTATGAAGAAGAAAACCCCGGGCGAAACAAATGAAAAACTCACCATTGGTAAGATTCGGAGGGCAGCGTATAAAACCGGCAAAGTGCTAGGAGATGTACAAGCGGTAAAAAAGGGCAAGGTTGCTCGTCGCGTTAAAAATAGAATACTAGGTAAAATGGTTGGAAAGGCCTTAGGGAGTTTGTGGAAATGATTAAGTTTAAACAATTTGCGGAAGGCAATGGGCTTTGGGCTAATATTCATGCAAAGAGACGCCGTGGTGAACGTATGCGCAAACCTGGTGAAAAAGGTGCACCAACACAGGATGCCTTGAAAAGAGCTAGAGGTGAGAATGTAGAGGAAAAACTTACCGGTAAAGATTCCAAAGGGCATTTTCGTCCAACCGAAAAGGGTGCCGGTATGACACAAAAAGGTGTTGATGCCTATAATAGAAAAACTGGTGGTGATCTTAAAACTGCAGTTACAGGTAAGGTAAAGCCTGGATCAAAAGCAGCTGGTAGAAGAAAATCATATTGTGCTCGCAGTGCAGGTCAGATGAAAGATTTTCCTAAAGCGGCAAATGATCCAAATAGCAGATTACGTCAAGCACGTAGAAGATGGAAGTGTTAAATGCCTAATACAACTCATGGTAGACTCGATCGAATCGAAGAAAAATTAGATAAAGTGGCAACTGCAATGGTATCTATTGCTCGTGCCGAAGAAAAGATTGCTTCAATGCAAGAATATCAATCAAATCAAATTGAACGTGTTAACAGATTGTCTGTAAAATTAGACGGCATTGAGAAAAAAGTAGATGAGAATCATAGGACTGTATGTCTTATAAATAAACTTGTATATGCCGCTCTAATCGCAGCGGTTGGAGCGTATGTGGCTCAATATTTTACTTAGGAGAAGAAAATGAATAAAAACCCATTTAATGAGTATAGGGCCACTCATCAACAGGTCCAAGAAAGTAAATTTTTAATTCCGGAAGAAATTCCAGCACAAGAGCGCACAGCATTTCATGGCGCAGCTGCTGCTGCAGCAAAATCAGGTAAATCACACTTTAGTTTTGCTGGTAAAAAACATCCAGTAACTATGAAAAAAGATACTGCAAATGCTATTGCAGATCAAAAGGAAGGTTATTATAACGACCTTGAAGTTAAACGCCAAGATAAAGAAATGGGTGCTAAACCTGTTCCTGCTAAAAAGAAAAAAGCAGCTAAGGGCGGGGGAAAAGAAGGTGATGTTACTATGAACCCTAAAATGGATTCGGACAAGAAAACCGAACAGAAAGAATCACGTATTCGTTCTGCTTTAAAATCTGTTATTGAAAGAAAAGAAAACCATTCTCCAAATCAAGATAAAGCAGAAAAAATGGGTGATAATATTAAAGGTCAGGGCGCAAAAGATATGATGGCCGCAGCAGATAATGCAGTCAGTAAAGGTCCTGAAGCACATTTGAACGAACCTGAAATTGATAAAAAGAACTTTCAGAATATGACTAAAAATGTTCCTTCAAAGAAAATGCGCAAGAATGATAATCCACAAGGTGATTCAAAAATTGTTCCTGGTGGTACTCAATTTAAAGATCCTGCTGCAATGAAACCAGAAGAATCTGTTAAAAAAGCAGATGACAAGCAATCTGGTGGTTTTGTGAAAAAGGAATCATATGATAAAATGTCTGGATTAAAAGCAGCATATGCTTCTATGTATCAAATTGAAGAGGAAAATTTTGAAGACATTGACGTTCAAGAAGCCAAAGAAGGTGATCATGGTTCAGGTACAGCTGACAATTACACACATCATGTTAAAGGTTATACTGGTGAAAGAGGCGATCAATCCCATCATGACATGCTTGCTGCAGCTAAGAAAAGAAATGTAAAAGTTTCATCAGGAAGAAGCAAAGAATATATGTCTGGCGGTAAGCATATAATTTTACGTGGCAAAAAGAAAGACGTAGATCATATGATTGATAATCACATCGGTCGTGATGAATAAGAAAGGTAAAAAGTAAATGGCTATTAAAGGACCTAAAGGTGCGCACCCAACTACACGTGGTTGGGAAAGCGCTAAAGGCGAATTGTTAAAGTCTCAAAGGATTACAGAGGCTCAAATTGAAGAATGGCGTGAAAAAATGTATCATACACCAAAGGCAAAGCCGCAGATTCTTCGTGAAGCTCCGGTTACAGTCGAAGAAGTAATTGAAGAAAACTTTGAAGACGAAGATGCAGAGGTTATTGAAGAAGACGAAGATAAGTCTTAATATATAATCTTTATGATGGACAATATTGAAGAAAACCTAACTGAAAATACATTATTTTTGTATGCTGCAAAACATTATTATAATCCTCAATTTTCTGATATGGAAGAATTTTATGAGGATTTGAAAAGGTTTAAGTATATAAAAAGATTGATCAATCGTTATTTGGAAACAGATGAGTTTCCACATAGACTTTTGTTAAATCATGTGATAGTGATATTTAATGTTTTCGGTATTAGTGCTGCACTTAAAATTTTGGAACTTAAATTGGATGATAAACATTGGCCTGTAATTAAACCAATTTTAATTTATTTAAGTTATATTCGGAATGATCAATACACAGGAATAATAATGGACCCATATGTGGTAGATTTTTTGAGGAAACTTTAATGGGTATTTTAAAAAGAGCAGCTGATTTAACATATACGTTTAGATTTATTCGTATGTTAGTATTAGACTGGAAGGAGTGGGATGCTTTTAAACTTGGCATCATTGATGAAGAAGGTAAACGAAACCGAAACATCAAACTCGACAGTGACGAAAAGAAATCGGCTTACACACCTTTTATTAGATTATGTGCAAATATTAAAAGATTGGTTGCAAATATTCCTGGTGGTGGGAGTAAGCTTGGCAGTTTTGCATCTGCTCTCTATCTCATTAAAGAACATTATAGATTAAGTGACAAACAGATTAGTGATATTACAAAGAAACTTGGTATTGATACACTTGATGTGGTATTAGAAGGAAACAGTTGGTTTTTATTAGATGATGGCTCAATTGGACCTGGGGTTTATAAAGTAAAAGAACATAAGTTGATTAACAAAACATGTGATGAAATGGTCTGGGCAAAAGATCAGATTCGAATTGAAAAAGATTCTTATTCTGTTGGTGATGTGTTTGGTATTCCTATTTACGAGGCAACACATATAAAGACAAATCAGAAGATTTTCATTACAGTCAACGAGATTTATAAATGACAAAGATAAAAGAAGATGCACCAACAGTAAATACAAGTGCTATTCCAGATCCTAAGTCAACTGCTATGGGTCCAAGATTTAAGGCAAAGACTATTCATGATCGTCGTAAGAAAAAAGGTGCACCCTTATTGCTAAAAAGATTTAGAGATTACTATGATGCAAAGGGAATAGGCTAATGCCGAGTGTAAATAGAGACTCGGTTGCATATAATGCTTAAAATTTATCTTCTCATTATTGTTCTCGGTATTCTCAGTGGTGTTGGCTATGGTGCCAAATACTATTACGACACCACACAGAATACAATTGCAACACTGCGAGAAAATAATGTACAACTTGAAATTGCTGCAGAGACTGCACAGGCAAGTGTCAATGCACTTCAAGCAGATATGGCTAAGCAAGCAGAATTAAATAATAAACTACAACAGGATCTCCAGAAAGCAGAAGCATATGGAGATAGTTTGAGAAATAAATTACAACAACTGGATCTCGTGAAAGATGCAATCATGGATCCAAAAAAATTAGAAGGCAAGATGAATGGCGCAACTGCTAAAATCTGGCGTGAAATCACTTCTGATACCGGTGGCAATGGTGACCGTCCTATTCCTGACTGGTTGCAGCAGCCTCAAACCGGAAACGGAAGTGAAAGTGGTAACGAAGATCGAAAAGACAACGATACCAACAGTAGCACGCCCGAAACCAGTACAGCTGAATGATGTAAGAGTTTATGTAGTTAATAAAGATAACTACGACGAATTCATCAAAGAGTTTACCGCCGAAAACGGCCAGGTGGCTTATGTTGCTTTGGCTATGAGAGATTATGAAAACCTTGCACTGAATATATCAGAACTAAAAAGATTCATCAATCAACAAACTAATATTATAGTTTACTATGAGAATGCTGTGAATGAAGAAAAACCACGAGAGGGCACAGCAGATGGAACTAAACCTGGAGAAAGCCAATAAGTTTGCCAAAATGGCGAACATCGCCTACCAAGATTTAGAAGCAAAAATAGAATACATGGGTCTTGGATATAATGACTCACGATTCATAGAAAACGATGGCGCACAGTGCCATATTGTATGGGATAAACACGAAGTAGTTCTTTGTTTTCGTGGCACTGAACCAGATGAATTTTCAGACATCCTTGCAGATTTAAATGCAATTCCAAGAAAATCAATGACAGACGGATGGGTTCACTCTGGATTTAGAGGTGAACTTGATAAGCTGTGGGATCGTATTACAGCAGAACTTGAAGCACATAAAGGTAAAGTACTTTATATCTGCGGTCATTCACTTGGTGCTGCAATGGCTACACTCTGTGCCTCTCGTATGGAAGACTGGGTAGAGGAACTTTATACTTATGGTTCACCAAGAGTAGGCACATGCGGGTTCGTAAGGAATGCTCACGTTATACATTGGAGATTTGTAAACAACAATGATATCGTTACAAGAGTTCCTTTGGCTCTTATGGGCTATAAACATCACGGTAATCTTTGTTATATTAATCACTACGGCAAGATCCGTAAGATGACATTGTGGCAAAGAATTAAAGATAAATTTAGAGGCTATAGAGATGGCCTTCTTGATGGTGCCAAAGATCATGGCATGGGCAACTATGTTCAATACACAATTGTGGAGAATTAAATGATTGAAGCAATGTTTGAAGATACGCTGTGGATATATACAGCTATAGCCGGTTCTCTTCTTGGTGCAGCCTTCCTTGCCTATTTCAAGGATACAAGAGCAGGCCTGTGGTGTTATGCCAAACTTGATCACTTTCTTGATTCTTTAGTAGAAAAATATGGTTGGACATGGCTCGAACAACCAACTGATGCATGGAGAAAAAAATATCCATATGTTACGAAAAAAATAGACGAGTTGGAAAAAAGAATTATAGAATTAGAAAATAAATAAAAATTCTTTTTCAAAATAATATCAATATATCACATATTAGTGGTTTACAAAAATTGCTAATTGATATATAATATTACCATAAAATCAAAAAAACAAATATATCGAGGTATAAAAATGGCTACAACTAATGTAGACACACGTGAATTTTTATCACAAACTAAATTTTATGAAGGCTATTCTCGTTACAGAGAAACTGACGGCCGTTATGAATCATGGGATGAAGCAGTTGATCGTGTTTTAGAAATGCATGAAAAACATTATGAAGATAAAGATAATACATTAAGGCCATTTCTGGAAGAAGCAAGAGCAGCATATAAAGAACAGCGTGTTCTTGGTGCACAACGTGCTTTACAGTTTGGTGGTGAACAGTTAATGAAACACCAAATGCGAATGTATAATTGTACCTCTTCATATTGTGATCGTCCCGAATTTTTTGGTGAATATTTCTATATTCTTTTATGTGGTGCTGGTGCAGGATTTTCTGTACAGGAACATCACGTTGCCAAATTACCTATGGTGCAACAAAGAACTAAGCAAGCAAAAGGGCATATTGTAGAGGATTCAATTGAAGGTTGGGCTACGGCTCTTGATGTTCTTCTTGCTTCATACTTTGTTGGTGGGGGTAAATTTCCGGAATATGAAGGCCGTAGAGTCTTCTTTGATCTAACTAATATCAGACCAAAAGGTGCAAAAATCTCTGGAGGTTTTAAAGCACCAGGCCCAGAAGGTCTGCGTAGATCACTAGATAAAATTGAACTAATTTTACAAAATTTAGTTATTGATTCGAAAGTGCCAGTTAAGGTACGACCTATAAATGTTTATGATATTTGTATGCACGCGGCCGATGCTGTCCTTTCTGGTGGTGTCCGCCGTTCTGCTACTATTTGTCTTTTCTCACCAGAAGATGATGAGATGATGAATGCAAAAACCGGTAATTGGTTTATGGATAACCCACAACGCGGCCGTTCGAATAACTCTGCTGTTATTGTGAGAGATGAAGCAACACCAGAAATGTTTGCAAAAATTATGGAGTCTGTAAAATCATTTGGAGAACCAGGATTTTACTTTACTACATCTAAAGAACACACCACTAACCCTTGTGTTGAAATCGGTATGTTCCCACAGAAGGATGGCAAGTCTGGATGGCAGGGATGTAACCTTACCGAAATCAATGGTGGTATGTGCAATACCGAGGAAGACTTTTATAAGGCATGCCGTGCAGCGTCTATCCTCGGTACCCTACAAGCTGGGTACACTGACTTCAAATTTATTTCTCCAGTGTCAAAAGAAATCTTTGATAGAGAAGCCTTACTTGGTGTTTCTATTACTGGCTGGATGAATAATCCTGAAGTTTTATTTAATGAAAAGATTTTGGAAAAAGGTGCAAAGATTGTTAAAGATGTAAATAAACAAGTATCCGCGATTATTGGTATCAATTCTGCTGCTCGTACAACTTGTGTAAAACCATCTGGTAATGCTTCTGTATTATTACAAACAGCAAGTGGAATTCACGCTGAACATTCACAAAGATATATCCGTAATATTCAGATGAATAAAGAGTCCGAAATTACTCAGGCAATTATTCGTTCCAATCCATATATGATTGAAGAATCAGTTTGGTCTGCAAATGGAACGGATGTTGTAATCTCATTTCCTATTATTCCAAATAAGGGTTCTATGTACAAAGATGAATTGCTTGGTATAAAACATCTTGAACTGGTTAAGAAAGCTCAAAAACATTGGGTAGTTGCTGGAACGAATGAAGATCTTTGTGCAGATGAAGGTGTTCGTCATAACGTATCGAATACTATTATTGTAGATGATTGGGATGAAGTAGAGAAATATGTATTTGAAAATCGTTATTCATTCTCTGGTATTTCATTCCTTTCTATGTCAGGCGATAAGGACTACAATCAAGCGCCTAATACTGCTGTGATTGATGAAAAACAAATGATTAAACAATACGGTCCTTCTGCTATTTTTGCATCAGGTCTTATCGTTGACGCAATGAAAGTATTCCCTAATCTGTGGGATGCTTGTTCAACCGCACAAGGTTATGGTTTAGATATTTCTCTTGAATCATCTGAAAATTTTGCAAGACAGGATTGGGTACGTCGTTTTGAAAACTTTGCAAATAACTATCTGAAACGTGATCTGAAAAAAGCAGAACATTGTTTAAAAGATGCTTATCTGTTTCATAAGTGGAATAAAATTCAACAAAACCTTACCAAGGTAAATTGGAGTAAGGATCTTACCGAACAAGTGTTTACAGATGTTGATACAATGGGTGCAGCCGCGTGTGCAGGTGGAGCCTGTGAAATTGATTTCTAGTCCATGCACTAAGGTTTGCACTTTAGTAAATTCGATTTGTATAGGTTGCGGTAGAACCCAAGATGAAATACGAGAATGGTTTTCCGCAAGCGAAAAAAGAAAAGAAGAAATAGAGGTGGCTTGTGGAAAACGAATACAAAATTGAATGCGAAGAGTGCTATAATACTACTGTTATACTCTGTGAAGGTGGTGAAAAACCAGAATTTTGTTCTATTTGTGGAAGACGCGCAGAAGTGGAGATATTGGAATATGAAGACCTTAATTGATTTATTTTTAAAATTGTTTAAAATAAATGAGCCAAAAATTCCTGGGTATTTAGGTAGGGATTTATCAAAACATAGAGTTCATACAACTAAATATGAGGACTTGTGCAAGTGATATATTATACGGTATAATGAATAATATATAATTGTATGTGGTTATATAACGAAAAAATATATGATGAAACACCTGAGGAATATCAAGGTTTTGTTTACCAGATTACTGAACTCGATACGGGTAAAATGTATATCGGTAAAAAGAATTTTTGGAAACCAAAAACACTTCCCAAAAACTCCAAGAGGTCTCGACGCATACGAACTCGTGTCGAGTCCGACTGGCGCACTTACTTTGGCTCTAGTAAAGAAGTCCAACTCCTTGTTGAAGAAAAAGGAGAGGATAACTATAAAAGAGAAATTCTTCGCCTATGTACGACAAAAGGTGAGATGTCGTATTATGAAGCAAAACTCCAATTTGAAAGGGACGTATTACTCAGCGATGAGTACTACAATTCATTTATCGGATGCAAGATACACTCGAGACATTTACCCAAAAACTTATAGATTACTACGGCGATAGACTCGTAGATCCTGAAACATATCCAAAAACTTTTAACTATCAAGTGCAGATTTTTGTTTACTTTTGCAAAAAAGCCTGATATAATATTATTAATAATAAAACTTGAGAGGTATATTATGTTTGTAACTGGAAATAAAGTCCAATTAAAAGGCAAGTCACGACACGGTAAAAACCGTATTAATCAATTCGGTAATATGTTTACCGTGGTTGATGTCAGACCACACATTGCTACTACAGCACATCGCGAATGTATTGGACCATTTGCTTTTCTTAACTGTGCTCAACCACATTTATTGGAAGGTAGCCGTTGGATTGCAATTAGTAATGATGACCCAGATTTCGAGATTGTACAATGATTCTAGTAGATTATAGTGGTATTGCAATTGCAACTATTGCAATTAATAAAGTTAATGATGAAAATATGTTACGGCATATGATTCTTAATTCACTTCGAATGTATCATAAAAAATTCAAAGATGATTATGGTCAAATGATATTGTGTTGTGATGGTGCAAATAACTGGCGTCGTGAATATTTTCCACAATACAAGGCAGGTCGTAAGAAATACCGCGATGAATCTGGTTTTGACTGGCAAGAAGCATTTCGTATTATGCACTTGGTAAAAGATGAAATTAGGGAAAACTTTCCATACCAAGTAATACATCTTGACCGTTGTGAAGCGGACGACATTATTGGTATTTTGGCAGCAAACACTCAAGAATTTGGTCAGTATGAAAATGTAATGATTGTTTCTGCCGACGGTGATTTTAAACAACTCCAACAATATGAAAACGTAAAACAGTTTTCACCTTTACTTAAAAAAGAGGTTGTGGATAATAACCCTAAGGTTAATCTAATGGATAAAATTTTATCCGGTGATGCAGGTGATGGTGTTCCAAATATCTTATCACACGATGATACATTTGTAAATGGAGACAGACAGACACCACTATCAAAGAAAAAGAAACAGGTAATCATTGAGGATCTTGCAGATGGTGAATTACTTTATGCAGCATCATGGTATCGTAATTATCAACGTAATGAAAAAATGATTGACCTATCAAAAACACCAGATGACCTTAAACAACTAATTATTAACGAACACAATAATCAAGATCCGTGGTCAAATAAAGGTAAGGTATTTCCATATCTCATAAATAAAAATATGAAATTACTAATCGAATCCGTGGAGGACTTCATATAATGGCAAAATACGTTTTTGAGATTTTAGAACTAGCATCAAAAGGTTCTAAAGAAAATAAAATAAAAGTGCTTAAAGAAAATGAAAGTTGGGCACTCAAAGATGTTTTAAAGGGTACCTTTGATAAAAAAATTGAATGGAATTTACCAAGTGGTGAAGTACCTTATACTGCATCTGAAGCACATAATCATCCTGCTAACCTTCTCAGGGAAAATGTCAAATTTAAATATTTTGTAAAAGGTTTTAAAGCAGGTGATTCATTACCTGCATTTAAACGTGAAAAATTATTCCTTGGTGTTGTCGAAGGAATTCATCCACAAGATGCAGAAATCGTGTTAAATATGATTAACAAAAAACCACCAACCGGTATTACAAAAAATATCGTGCAAGAAGCATTTCCTGGTTTACTTTCTGAATAATGTATGGTATAATAACACAATGAACATTTTCGTACTTGACAAAGATCCTGTAATTGCCGCACAAATGCAGTGCGATAAACATGTTGTGAAAATGATTATCGAATCTGCACAAATGTTATCCACTGCGCATCGTATGCTGGATGGTACTGTTCAAATTGGTCCATCCAAATCCGGTAAACGTATGGTAAAACATTATCGGTTATTTGACGATCCAGAAATGGATCAAATACTCTACAAAGCAGTCCACCACCATCATCCATGTACAGTATGGACTATGGAGTCTGCAGAAAATTATCGGTGGCACTGGCAGCATTTTCAAGCTCTGCTAGAAGAATATACACATCGTTATGGTAAAATTCATGCTACATCACTATTAAAATCACCACTTTGGTCACTACCACATAATATCCCAAATGAGCCAATGACACAATTTAAATTGGCTATGGGGTCAAATCCAGAATGTCATTTTAATTGTCCTGTAAAATCATATCGTGCATTTTATCAAACTAAACAAGATAGATTTAAAATGGCTTGGTCAAAGCGATCAGTGCCAGATTGGTTTAAGGAAACTGCATAATGGACTCATTAGACAAATTAGATTTTTTATATCGTGAAATTGAATATGCTAAATCAAAATTGCAACCTCAAGATACAGGTCACATCAACACGGCTATTAGTTGGATGGAACACCGTATTAGTGAAATAAAGAAAGAACTAAGAAGTGCCAAAATATACACTAAGAAATATCAAGTCGAGTGAAGAATGGGACGTTGTTTGCACATATTCTGAATTACAAAGTATGATTACAGAAGATGTTGTGCAAGTATTAAAACCCCTAAATTTTGTATCGAATACAGCCACACATGCAAATTCAGGTACTAGTGATGGTTGGAAAGATTTATTGGGAAGAATTAAAAAGGGTTCTGGAAGGGACAATAAAATTAAAACATGAGAGAATTTATACATGAAACAATTGATCTTGGATATAATGACTTGGATGCAGATACACAGTCAACAGGTAGGACTTATGTTACTCCTGATGGTACTCGGTATCCTAGCATTACAACAGTCTTAAGCATTCTTAGTGAAGAAGCAATCGCTAAATGGCGGGCTCGTGTAGGGGAAGAGGAAGCAAATCGGATCGGTGGGAAAGCATCTGGCCGTGGAACCCTAGTACATTCCATTGTTGAAAGGTATTTACTTAATGAAAACACTACAGATTATTTGCCGCACATTAGACAAAGTCTCGAAAACTTGCGTCCGATCCTTGATGAAAGACTTGGAAAAATATATGGTCTTGAGGTTCCTCTTTATTCTAGTCATCTTGGAATCGCTGGTAGGGTTGATTGTGTGGCTGAGTTCGATGGTGTACCGAGTATTATAGACTTTAAAACATCCAAACGAGTAAAGAAAAAAGAACATATTTCTAATTACTTTGCACAAATGGCTGGGTATGCCGTAATGTGGGAAGAACGCACCGGCATACCCATCACTAATACTGTTGTCATCATGGACGTTGATGATAACGAACCTCTCCTTTTTAAAGAACATCGTGATAACCATATCCAACTCCTCTTGGATACAAAAGCAGAATATGATCGCCGAAAATTATTTTTTAATTAAAACGTATTTTAGGGGTTTACATTTGCCTAAAAATGGTTTATAATATATTATAAAATCAAAAGAGGAGATATATTATGGATTACCGTTATGAGACTTTAGAAGAAGTTTTAATTAGTGTTACTAAGGATTCATCTTGGGACAATATGAGTAAACAACTTGCTCGTTTAACCTCAGATGAACGGCGTAACTTAAAAAAGCTTTTTAATAAAGTTGAAATTGAAATGCAGTTTAGAGGAGAATCAATATGACAATCTATCTAGACATGGATGGTGTGATTGCCGATTTCTTTGCAGCAGTTGCAAAAAAGTTTGGTGTCGATCATTGGAAATCTTTAAATGATAGAGAGGCTGCATTTGCATCTCTCAGAAATACAGATTTCTTTTACAATATTGATATTTTTCCTGAAACATATTCGATTGTAAAATTTGTTAAGAAAATCTCTAATGATGATTGGGGTATTTGTTCATCGCCTTTAAGGGGTGATACTATGAATTCAGCCTATTGGAAAAGACAATGGTTGAATCGTTGGGATATTATTCCTCCTTTGGTAGAGAATATGATCTTTACATCTAATAAACATAAGTATGCTTGGAATAAACTTACGCGTAAACCAAACATACTTGTGGATGATAGACCAGATAATATCCGTAGATGGATTGATGCTGGTGGTGTTGGTATTGTCTTCCAGACTGACCAAGATGACTTACAAACTTTATTTGAAAAATTGGAGATAGCAGTTGAACGTGCAAGAACTTTTGAACTTAAGGACGCAGTTTGAGGAAATAACTGATGAATTTAAATTAGAGAAATATGGCTCTGATATAAATACCTTAAATTGGTTTGTTGAAAATGGGCATAAGTCCAATTCACTTCGTAATGGATACCAGACGGCATTAGAAATTGCCGAAGCTATTATTACGGAGTACGAAAATGGCAGAGGAAGCAAAAAAGACACTTACTGTTGAAGGCCTTGAAGGTGCAGATACAAATGGTGATGGTCATATATCAAGTGAAGAATTGGAGATGCATTTAGAGTTTAAAAGAAAAGAACTTGAAGATGCAGATGCGCAAAGAGATGCGATGAGAAAAATGACTTGGTTTGCATTGTCTGGTATGTTACTATATCCAGCAATTATTTTGATTACTACTATTATGGGTCAAGATAAAGCCGCACAACTTATTGGTGACATCGCACCTACGTATTTTGTCTCTATTTCTGTGTTGGTAGCAGCCTTCTTTGGCGCTGATGCTGTGAAAGGAAAACCAGCAGCTAAAAAATGATGGTTAAGTGGTTACTAGTAATGGTTACTATCGTTAATGGTGAACCAGTTGCAGAAAGTATAGATATATTCGAAGGCTTGAATAATTGTTACTTTGCAAAAACTGAACAAGAATTTAAGTATGATTTTAGGACTATGAAGCGAGATTGGGTCTGTATTAGAATTGAAGGCCACTGGGACTATCTACTTCGTTATTAGAGGTTATTATGAAAAGAATGATATATCAAGTCGCCGTGGGCGCCAAATCTAGATTATATGAACACTGCATTGAGTCATGTGCAAACTATTGTGAAGCCCACGGCATTGATCATATCGTTCAAAGAATACCAATCCTAAAGATTAAACCTGACGTATTTGCTACTAATCGTAGTAAAGAGTCATATGAAAAACATGGCGGGTTCCTTCCTATTTACGAGAAGGAAAACGCCTTTTCATATTGGGACAAATATGATCAGATTGCAATTATTGATGCAGATATTTGGATTCGGCCAGGTGCAAGAAATATTTTTGATGAAATAAAACCAGATGTTTGTTTTGCGGGTGTCATTGAAAAACAAATGCCAATCAATGCTCAATATAAACAAAAAATTCATAATTATTCTCGTATGCAATATGGTCCAATTAAATTAGATTGGAACTGGGATGATGCCGGTGGTGATTTCTTTAATATGGGTATGATGGTAATGAATAAAAGCATTACTAAATATTTGAATGGAGAAACACCAGAACAGTTTATCCGACGGCCAGAGTTTAAAGGTTTTGTAGATGGACTTGGTGGTTGGAAATGGTCAACGGATCAAACACTATTAAATTATTGGTTAAAGAAATATGATATTCCTGTGCAGCATTTACACTCCGAATGGAATTCGCTTTTCGGAGTTTTAAGAGATAATAGATACTATAGAGCGGCTCAATTTGTTCACTTCTTTTTAAAGGATCATTTACCAAACCGCGGCGAAAACGTAGAAGAGTTAATGAAAGTAGTTCAATGAAAATATTTGTTTTGGGTGGTGATGGTTTTTGTGGTTGGCCAACAGCATTAAAACTGGCCAAGGAAAACCACGAGGTCTGGATTATTGATAATCTATCAAGGCGCACAATAGATAAAGAACTAGAAAGCAATTCACTTACAGATATTGAGCCTATTGGTAAAAGAATTGCTACTGCTCGTAATTTAGGATGGGATATTAAATTTTGGAATATTGATATTGCTAAATCTTATGGGTATTTTGCAAAAGCAGTAAACGAATTACAACCAGACGCCATCGTTCACTTTGCCGAACAGAGAGCGGCACCATATTCAATGATCAGTCAACATGAACGCCGATATACAGTTGATAATAATATCACTACAACACATAATGTATTAAATGCAATAATTGACCATTGTCCAAGTTGCCATCTTGTTCACCTTGGAACAATGGGTGTTTATGGTTATTCAAAAGAAATGGGTTCTATCCCAGAAGGTTATTTGGATATCACCGTGAAAGAAACACAAAAAGATGCTAGTATTTTATATCCTACCAATCCTGGTAGTGTATATCATATGACAAAATCCATGGATCAATTATTATTTCAGTTTTATAATAAAAATTGGAATATCCATATCACAGATTTGCATCAGGGTATTGTTTGGGGAACTCAAACAACTGAAACATCTATGAATAAGGCTCTTGTAAATAGATTTGATTATGACGGAATTTATGGTACTGTATTAAATCGATTTATTTCACAAGCGGCAACTGGAAATAATTTAACCATTTACGGTACTGGTGGTCAAAAACGAGCATTTATTCATATTCAAGATACAGCAAATTGTGTCAATCTTGCCATTGAAAATAAACCAGATCCTAAAAAGGTTAGAATTCTAAATCAGGTTTCTGAAGTGCGCTCTGTAAAAGAACTTGCAAAAATCATATCTAATTCATATGGTACTCCAATAAAGTTTTATGATAATCCTAGAAAAGAACTTGCAGAGAATGATCTAGATGTTAATAACCAAGGATTAAAAAGTTTAGGTTTTAATCCAATTACCTTAAGTGCAAGTCTTATTGATGATGTAAGATATATTGCAACTGAAATGAAAAATAATCTAAAAAGGGAAAATGTCCTAAACTCTCCTAAGTGGTAATATTATGATCAGCGGTACCATTGATAGAACATGCAGAAAAGTATTAGATGAACTAATATCTAATAATTATGAAATAAAAACAATTTATGATATTGGTGCAAATGATGGTAGATGGATGCGTAAATGGTCAATGCATTTACCTGATGCACAATTTATTATGTTCGAAGCAAATCCAGAAAATATTGTAATACCACGTAGCGGAGATTTATTCTTTAATCAGACGCTTTCTTCCGTTGATGATACAAGTTTCACATTCCATATGTCAGATCAAGGAAAAGAAAATACCGGCAATAGTTATTATAAAGAACTTACCTGTAATTATACAGAAGGTAATACTATCGAGGTTATAGCAAAAAAGCTTGACACATTTGTAAATCTAAAAAAATTACCAAAACCCGATTTTATGAAACTGGATACACAAGGTGCAGAGGTCGATATTATACTTGGTGCAAATGAAACAATCAAAGATTGTAAAATCATATTGATTGAAGTACCAGTGATGCGATATAACGAAGGTGCACCAAAATTTAGTCAATATATTAATACACTATATGATTATGGTTTTGTTCCTACTGGTGTAGATCATATTGCAATAAGAAAGGGTATACTTAATCAAATGGACATTGTTTTTCTAAATAAAACAATAGCAGATGAAATACACAAATATACCGAACGATATAAGGGATTTTAATGAAAACCATAATTTATCAATATTGGGATGGAATTGAAAAACCAGGCAATAAAGCCGGTGTTGAACTTATGAAACAATATGCAAATAAAATTAGTGCTGACCACGTATATGAAAAGGATGTTAATTTTATAACAAACATTGGTTCATATTCATCTAGTTATGGACTATTTAAAGCCATTTATGAATATAGTGATTATGATTATGTAATGTATGCAGATTGTGATTTAGTACCTCGTGATGACTGTACTGAAAATATATTTGAAAATCTAGGCGATTATGATATTGGTATTTGTGAGGAACCAAATGCACCACTTGCTCGTAAAAAGTACACTATTGGTGGTGGTATCAATAATAAAAATGATGAGGCCTGGGTTAGTCTGATTGAAAAGAAATGGAATGTGACGTTACCTCGTACCAAGGATGGACTTCCAAAGGTATATAATTCTGGTATGGTTTTATGGTCTAAAGCAGGAATGGAAAAGGCAAGAGAAAGATTATATGATTTTGGTAAATATGTAAATCTTATTAACGCATTTAAATTGCCACCATTTTATACCTGTGATCAACATTATATACATGCAATGTTAGAAGTCTGCAATTTTAATTGGGTTCAAATGCCATATAAATGGAATAGTTCAGTACACTATGATCCTGGTATCAAAATACAACCCAGGCCAATAATTGATCTTAGGAAAAAAAATTGTAATTTTGTTCATATTCAAATAAATGGTGCTGATAATTTTAGTAAGGAAAAAATCCATACAATAGTAAATAAACCGGTAAAGGAGTGGCAACTATGAGTAAAATATTCGATTATACATATGACGAATATATTAAGGCACAAAAGGATTTTACCGATTTTAAATATGGTCGAATAGTATATGTTCGTAAAGAAACTATTGGGGAAATTTATAGACATTTTGCAAAAGATAATATTTTATCTATTTTGTGTCATGGAACTAGATCGGGTGAGGAACAGGAACATTTTAAAAGTTATTTCAATTGTTATGTAATGGGTTCTGAATTATCTGAAAAAGCAAAAGATGCTGCAGATACAACCATATGGGATTTTAATATGGTAAATGAAGAATGGGTTGGTAAATTTGACTTAGTGTACAGTAATGCCTTTGATCACTGTATTACACCAAGTGAAACAATCGGAGTTTGGCGCGACCAGTTAAAACCAAATGGTAGACTTTTAATTGAATGGACTGATTTTCAAAATGGTAAAGGTGTTACTGACGGAGACCCACTTAATGCTACAGAAGAAGAAGTAACTGCATGGGCTGAAGAAAATGGAATGTTTTTAGAAGCAGAAATTATGAAAAAGAAATGTAAACATGCTGGTACAGTTTTGGTTTATGGAAAAAAATGAAAAACTTAATTATTCAACATTGGAATGGCCCTTTACCTTTATGGGCAAAAAAGTGTAAACAAAGCATTGAGGATTATGCTGAGTTAGTCGGTGCTGATTATCAATTATTATCCGGGTATCCTTTTATTACACCACCAGATAAATTCGAAATAAAGCCATGGACTGTAATACAAAAAATTCATATGTTAAGTGAAGTGTATGACAGTTATGATGATGTTTTAATGCTAGATATGGACATGATGGCGATAAGCCGGTTCCCTGTCGATAATATTTTTAATTATGATGGTATAGGCCGTTTACATTTAAAATCAATGTCTGGCCTTAATAACAGTAGATCCAAATTATGGCCTAAACTATATAAGGAAGGTGCTCCTGCATTTTTCGGTAATTGTGTAAAATTAACAAAAAGAGAAAGAGTTATTTTAAGAAGTGCTTGTGATAAACAGGTAATTTTGGATGCATCCAATGAGGATTTACCACCTAATGATGAAGTTATTATGCACTATTTAATGCATAAAACAAAAGTATTATCCGATAAAAACACATTGGAATTACCACATGACCGTTTTTGTGATTTAGTAGAAGAAGCACACCCAGAAGCAACTATTATCCATTTTTGTGGACTTAGGAAAAATCATATCAAATGAAAAATTTAATCGTGCAACATTTTCATCCACAATACGAAAACGTGGGCAAACCTATGCCATGGATTGTGGAAAAAAGTACGGATAATATTAAGCGATATGCAGAACAATTAGGCGCAGAATACAAACTATTTGATGGCGAACCATTCAGAAAAGATTTACGAGCACAATGTCAAAAGCTTTGTGTGTTAAATGAAGAATTTGATGAATACGATAATATCGCTGTATTCGATACAGATATGTTTTTAGTAAATGGCTGTAAAGAAAACATATTTGAAGCAAAGGGTATTGGTACTCACCCAGAAGTTCACAAAACTAGAGTTATGGGAGATTTCCAAAGAGCATTTCCCAAACTGGCTAATCCTAATTATCCTATACTATCCGGATCTGCATATTCATTTCCAAAAAAATTTAGACAATTAATGCGTAAACAAATAAATTCAGGAATGGAATCCGTATTTAAATTAATAAGCCCTAAACCGTTTGTTGATGAGGGCATTTTACATGTACTAATGCAAAAGGCCAAATTTAAGCTAGATAATTACCTAGATGAAAAATGGTCATATAGTAGCTATTTGCCAGAGTTAAGTAAAGCATATATAATTCATGTGCGATATACACCATTTAAAAAAGGTGGGCCTATTGATAAAAGAGATGAGAATTGTAAGAAGTTGATGGATGAAGGAATTATACAGTGAAAGCCTATGTAATCACCTTAGATGATAATGTGCTTAGTCAAGATGGTGCTAATAATCTTATTACATCATCAAAAAAAGTAAAAAATGATTTTAACATTGAAATATTTGATGCTGTAACTTCAAAGATGGCCAATACTATTTTAATGGGAAATGGGCTAAAATGGAAATATCCTTGGGAAGGTCAAGAAACAGATCTAAAAACCGGTTTAATTAAAACTGCATATCCCACACAGGTAAGGGAAAAAAGAATTGCCTGTGCCATGAGCCATTGGTTATTATGGAAAAAATGTGAATCATTAAATGAACCAATTTTAATATTAGAACACGATGCAATTTTTATTGAAAAATTAGATTATAAATCTATTTTAAAAAGCAATTTTAATATCATTGGAATTAATAGTCCTGCAGCTGCAACTCGTAAGGCACACCAGTTTCATGATATTGTGCAAAGTAAACCCGCCTGGATTCAACCAGTTCCAGATATTGATGAGTTTAATATTCCCCAAGGACTGGCTGGAAATTCTGCATATATAATTAAACCAGAAGGCGCTAAACTAGTAATTGCAGCTAGTCATGAGCATGGTGTTTGGCCTAATGATGCTCTAATGTGTAAACAAATTATCCCCAATCTTGGTGTGACAAAAAAATACTTTACAAGAATCCAAGGGTTACCCTCAACAACAGTGAATTAAATATGAAAAAATCAGTATTAAATCATGTAAAAACATTAAAACAATTTCACAAAGAAATTTATAAACAGCAAGAAGAAAACCACAAAGAACACTATTGCGCAGTACATGATGCTATTGTAAAATATTGGAATTTGGGTAAGTGTAAATCATATATGGAATTAGGTGTTCATCAGGGCGGTACTGCATCAAATATTTTATTACAAAAACCAAAAAAAGTAGTATTGGTTGATAAAAATTTAGATCTGTACAGAGAATATTTAGAACCAATTGCCATTCATTATTGTGATCAAAATGACATTGATTTAAAAACAAAAGAGTGCGAGTCAATTGATCTATATGCAATGGAAGTAGAATGTGATATGCTTTTCATTGATAGTTATCATAAACCAGATTATATGATCCAAGAGTTATCTACTCATGCACATAATACTAAGAAATATATAATAGCACATGATACATATTCTGTTAAATCATTGCACGAATGTTTAGAAAATTTTGCGATAAAAAACAAATGGGAAGTATTAGAATATAATAAAAAAAATGTGGGTTATACAGTATTGGGAAGAAAATGAAAGCTTTTGTAATTACAATCATGGACAATGAAAAATCTGTACAATCTGCAATGCGTTGTATGAAATCTGCAGAGAAATACGGATTGCATGTAGAACATCATATAGCGACAACCCCTAAAGATAAACCTTGGGAAATTCTCCACAAGAAAGGTATTTCCCCTCACGGATTTGTTGAACGATATTCTAGATTAGAAAATTGCATGGCATGTTTTTTATCACACCATTCACTATGGGAAATGTCTGTAAAACTTGATGAACCAATTGTAGTCTTTGAACATGATGCGATTGTTACTGGAGAAGTTCCAATTAATGAAAAGTTTGATGGGTGTATGACCTTTTCCAAACCTTCTTACGGTAAATTTAACACACCAATAAAACTAGGTGTTGATGGGCTAGTTCAAAAGCAATACTTCGGCGGTGCACATGGGTATATGATTAACCCAAAGGGTGCGAAAGAATTTATTAAAAAGGCAAAAATAAATGCATCGCCTACTGATGTATTCATTAATTTAAAGAATTTTAGTTGGTTAGAAGAATATTATCCGTGGGCCTGTATGGCTGTTGATGGATTTACTACTATCCAAAAAGAAGAAGGTTGTCAGGCAAAACATAATTATAAAGACGGATATGAGATAATTGATGTCTAAGATTATTGAAGAATTAGTATTGACTGGTTGTGATTCCAAAACTGAATGGCAACTGCCATGGTTTTTGGATAATTATTTAAAACACAATAGAATACCAATATGTGTTGCCAATTTTGGTGTTACTGATGAAATGAAAAGATGGTTAACAACACATCCGTTTATTCATTGTGTAATGGATTTAAAAGAAACAAGAGACATTAAAGCATGGTTTTATAAACCAACTGCAATGTTACACATACCTGCTAAAAAAGGTATATGGTTGGATACTGACTGTCAAGTATTAGATAATATTGGCAAAATATTCAGACTTATTGAACCAGATAAACTTTTAATGGCTGTTGATAAACCATGGTTAAAAAGACGTGGAGAATTATGGCATAATAGCGGAGTTGTTGGTTGGACTGGTAGGCCAGAAATTCTACATAGATGGATTACTGCAATTAAAGAGAATCCTAGTGTTGGAGACCAAGAGGTTTTACACAGTATTCTAAATCCAATTACTATGATGAAATATATAAAAGAATTACCAAATGAATATAACTGGTTACGATTACAGATTGAAAATGATGGAGAAGATAGTCCTAATAAAAAAATTGTACATTGGACTGGTGAAAAAGGCAATGACCGTATTAAAGGGATGATGAAAGTTATGGAGGCGTTACGTGCCTAAAACAGTACACGTTATTGGTAATGGTGATTCTGCTACATTTTTTAATGAAGCACCTCGTAGAGGGTTAAAATTAGCATGTAATTTGGCACCATTTCCTATTGAAAATTGTTACGCATCATGCATTGTTGATTTTAAAATGATGAAAACAATTCAGAGTGGAGTTGTGGATGTACCTGGTGAATGGGTACTAGGAGCAAGACCAAAGATTTTTATGGAAAAAAATCCTGGTTTTAGAATGCAAAGAGCACATCAGATTAAAACATTCTATACCAAACTCCCAAAGTATGCTTCTAATTATACAGATTTAAATTGCGGACATATGGCAGTTTACTTTGCTGCTGAACACTTAAAGGCAGATGTGATTCATATGTATGGTTTTGATTCAATCTTTGATTTTAATTTAAGAAGCTATACAGATACCTTTATTAATTCTGATAGAGGTAATATGAATAATAATAGATTATCCACTAATTGGAGACCGCTGTGGATGAATATGTTTAAAGACTTTGACGGATCTGGTAAACACCAGAAAACAGAGTTTGTATTACATCATATGCATGATAATTTAAAATTTAATCCAGGTAATAATGTTATTATTGAAAAATACGGCCGTAGGGGCGAGATAAAGCCTCCAGCTGATAAAATAAAAGGTAGTTGGCAGCCACCTGCAAATGGGATAATGTAAAAAAACACTTTACTTTTTCCAACTTATGTATTATAATAAACATAATGGAGAATGATATGATCTTTGTAGAAGGCGGCAGTAAACGTCAAAGAGAAGTGACTTATCAAGCAGTTCAGTTTGCTTGGGCAGAACTGATGCCAAGAATAAAAAAATGTATTATCAATGTTGAATTAAAGCGATTGAAGGGTTATGACGGTACTTGTTTAGATATCGGCAATCGTGAATACCAAATAGAAATCAATAAAAAGCTTAGTCTAGGTGATGACTTTCTTACAACAATTTTTCATGAAATGGTTCATGTAAAACAATTTGTGAGGAAGGAACTTTTTAGCGATGTTAATTTCTATAAAACACAAGAAGAATATATGAATTTACCTTGGGAAATTGAAGCTTATAAAATGCAGGAGGTATTATTAGAAAGATGGGACAGTTTAAAGACCACCAACAATCGGAGTTGGAATTATTCCGTAGGGAAATTCTTAATCGGGAAGGTATGATTGAAATCCTACAAAATAATATTAAAGAATTACAAGAACAATTGCAAAATTCTCATAAAAGAATAGAGGAGTTAACTAATGAAAAATGTACTCATTGCGACTGCGACCATCGCAGCACTAATTAACACATCTGCAGCTGCAGAAGCAGTAACCGATATAACCAAACGTGTAATTCAAAAAACACCATATCAGGTTGAAGTTTGCCAGGAACAAGCGGTATCTGGAGATAAAACAGCTGATACATTAATGGGAGCTATTATTGGAGGTGCTATTGGTAATAACGTAACTAAAAATGTAGAAAACGGTGGAGCTGTTGGAGCATTATTAGGTGGAATGTTAGCACATAATAATAGTATAGCTAAAAGCTCACCAGCAAAATTTTGTGTTATTGAAACTCGTTACAATGAAGAGGAACGTGTTATCTATTCACACAGTGTGGTAACCTTTACATATATGGGTAAAACATATAGTCTTTCTTTTCAAAAATAATGCATTTTAGGGGTTTACAGATCGGCTTTTTTGGTATATAATATATGTATAATTAAAAAAGAGGAGTTAATTATGTTTACTAAAGATCAGATCGCCCTTCAGAAACACATTGAGGCAAAGAATGCCGAAGGTAAAAAGTGGATGGAAGAAAACCCTGGATCATATTATGGGATGACTGTGACTGATCCTGCACATTGGGCAGAGCAGGGTATTACTACTATCGAGCAGTACGAGTACCAGATGGGGTACTACGGTCTGTTTGACTATATTGCTGGCTTAACATCAAAGGGCAATGCTCGGTATTTGCTGAGTCTTTGTTGCACTATGGACGATTTGGCTGTGGCTTATGCCGAATTCAATTCTAACTATGAGCATGATCCAGATCCAGCTATGGAAGCAGAAAAGGCGTGGTGTGAGGATGCAGCATAATGCCATTTCCAATGAGAACAACATATGATTACAAAGGATACACTTACTACGGTGACGTGGATATAGACTATGACGATCAACATCGAAAAATGGATCATCAAATGGTATGCCATGAAACAAAGTCGGTATATAACCTTAATCACTTATTTGGTGCTTACCAAATCCCAACACTTGATCAATTTAAGAAGGTTGTGGATGAATGGAGTACCTAAAAGTTTCCCAGAGAGTAGTGATCCTGTCTCGCTCCTCTCTCAGTAGATCTTACTCTTTGGGAATCCTATAGTCGAGCGACATAACGCGGTTAAGCCTGTAAACGACTTTAAAATAAAGACGCAGGTGGGAAATTATAGAGAGCCCTCATTAGAAAGACTCACTATATTATGGTTCCGTAGCTCAACTGGATAGAGCAGCTGACTTCTAATCAGCAGGTTGGGGGTTCGAGTCCTCCCGGAATCGCCAATATGAGGTAATAATGTTTAATACCAAAGGTGAAACAATTGAAGAAATCACAATCGGAGATAATAAATATGAATTGAGAACCAATGGTATCTTTGTTTATTCTAAAAACTTTAAAAAGTGGAGTCCTTATGCAAAACGAGATCTCGACCGACACTGGATCAGAATTCAAACCACGTGCAAAACGACTGAGTCTATCGGAGACAGCACGCAAAAGAAGAAGAAAAAATAAAGCAATTACGTCGGAAGTTCTAGAGCGAAGATATGCTCGCAATAGACGAATACGAAAGAATAAATAAAAAATAGGTTGGTCGCTTAATAGACCCGATAGTCCTTACTGTTAGGGACAAACACAAAGGAGAATGCATCCAGCATTTATAAGTTGGCTCTGCTTAATTTAGGGAAACTATATGTTAACTTGGTACGATTATACAATGATAGGATTTTTTTCATACACTATCAGTCAAGGATTAATATATAGTTTCCCATTTGCTCTTATCGCATGGATTTGTTGGGTTCAATATATAAACCAAAGGAGAGATGGTCGTGTCTGATGATATGTTTGATTTCGGTTTTACTGCAGTAGATGAGTCTGAATTACAGGCTGTACAAGATGCACAAAAGGCTGTTGGTGATGTTTCGGTAGAAGCAAGAACAAGTCAAGATAAGCTTGATAAACTCTATAATGCTATTATACCTCTCCTCAATAATCTGAAGAAAAATCCAGAAAAAGAATACATTTTATGGCCTAATCGTATAGATAAGGTGGAAAAGTTCGAAGAACACCTCCTCAAAATATACCGCTCCTAAACTTTTTTTAAACTATTTTACAAGTGTTTATTTTTATTACAAAAAATAATGCACTTTTTTGTTTACATTTGCCTAAAAATGGTTTATAATATATTATAAAATCAAAAGAGGAGATATAAATGATTTTAAAAAATATTACAAAGTTGGAAAAAACCCTTTGGAAAGAAATTGTTGAATATGTAGGCGTTGATAATGAAATGGCAAACTTTGTTGCTCAGGACCGTAATGATGTAATTACCTGTAAGGAACTTCTTCAGGCTGGCAAAATTACAGCTCTTCGCAATAAGGTTAATCATCTTGATACATTTATTCGCGATGGAGTTGTTCTTGCTCTAGCCAAAGACCTTGGCGATGAATGGGTTTCTAATGCACTTGGATATGAGGTACGCTAAATGACAAATATTGTAATTACTAAAAATTCTACTTATGATGAACGTATGGAAGCTATTCGCGATGCAGCGGATCGGTTTGCCAAAATTAAAGCAAGACGCGCAAGACTTGCTGCAAGTGCAGCTCGTGTTCGTAAATATGTGGATGAGGAAGAAACGCCTAAGCGCAAAAAGTTTGATGATATGGTTTCCAAAATGGATGAAAATCATAACCATTATCAAGATGCCCCACAATATGCGGAGAAATATTATGGCGATAAGATGCGCGATACTGTTGCTATGGATAACGATTGGAACTAGTGCTCAGGCACAAGATTGTTTCTATCAACAAGAAACCCAGTATCAAAATGGTACTGCTATAAATTCAGTCACTAAATACGATTGTGAATCTCCACCAGAGGTGATAGTGATTGAAAAGCCAGTAAAGGCAAAACAAAGAACCTTTGGTGAATTTTTGTTTGGTGTTGAAGAAGAAAATAATGGTGTCAGTCATCTTTTCAGCACCTTGGTCAGTATAGGAGTTATGTAATGATTAAGTTTGGTTTTGGTATGATTGCTGGTGGTGCACTGGTAATTTATAATCCAGAGGTATTAAATTGGTTTGTGACCTCTGGTATGCGTGATAATATTGTATCTGTTCTACAAGGAGTTTAATATGAAACGGTTAGCATTGATTCCCCTCGTTCTGGCAGTTTCTGCTTGTGATAAAACCCCACCAGAGACAGCAATGTCAAAACAGATGTATGAATATAAAAAGGCACAAGTCTCTGAACAGCTAGACACAATGCCTGAATGGTATACGGCAATTCCGACAAAAGATGATGCTGTATATGCTGTTGGTACTGCACTAACCCCAGATATGCAATTGACAATTGATATTGCTATTCTTTCGGCTAAGACAACTTTGGCTGATAGAGCAAATAGTCGCCTTCGTTCACAATTAAAATTATTTAAAACTAAATTGGGTGTTGATGATTTTGATAGTGTTGTTCAAAATGACTTTGAACAAGTAACTCGCAACATTATTGCAGATGCAGATGTTGCAGGTTATACAGTTAAGGAAACAAAACTTGTTCAAAACGGCACTCAATTCCGTGCATATGTTCTACTAGAATATAAAAATTCAGTAGCTAATCAAATGATTAAAACACGACTTGCAAGTAATGAGCCACTTTATACTGAACTAAGAGCAGCAGTTGCATTTAAGGAAATGGACACTGCCGTCGAAGCTCAAAAAAATAGTGAATTAAATGAGAAAAAAGTCATTATTGATCAAGTTATGGGTTTACAAACGCCTAAAAGTGTAGTAGAATAATATCGTGTTGGAAAATATGTCTTCAGATAGAATGGCGGCTTGTAGAATATTTGATGGTGAAATACACAGAATAAAGGCATTGCACGAAAATACGCCGCGCTGGCCTTATTATTCTATTATCATCCAATATTTAGAGTCCCGTATCAAATCAATGGAAGAAAGGGAACATTACAGATGACAATGCACCTCGTACGTGGTATGACTACCCTATCGACTCGCAAACGGATATCCCGCAAAAAAACCGCTGCAGTGTTGGAAGAAGAACGCAAGACGGCTAAACTCCTCAAGTCGCTTCGTTATGAAAAGGGTGGTGTCTGGAAAGCTGACCTTCCAGATTATACCGTGTCCGAGACTGTGCCCACCAGCGACCTCATCATGAAAGTAGAAGGTAAGCGTAAAGCAAACCATTATACCGGTGATGAGCTCGCTGGGATCGGCACTCTCCATAAATCAAATATGGTTCCTATCAGAAAGGATAGTAATGATGCAAAAGAAATTGCTCGCATGCGCCGCGGTTAGTCTGCTCTTATCTGCGATGTATTAGTAAAATAATGCCGCCCGCGTGATGGAATTGGTAGACATAACGGACTTAAAATCCGTGGACTTAGGTCGTGCCGGTTCGAGTCCGGCCGTGGGTACCAAAAAAAAATAAAAAAAAATGCATTTTAGGGGTTTACTTTTACCTAAAAGTGTAGTAGAATAGTACCATAATCAAAGAGGAGTTGCATTATGATTAAGGTTTATCAGATCCCATCCAAGGTTACGGAAACACAAAAAATATTTCCATTTTCATATGGAATGGATAAATTTAATATTCGTGAGCATTTAGATAAATATGTTCACGTTGCAGATTTGGATGCAAATACTTTGGATGAAGCCTTTGAAATTGGCAATGTTGGACCAGAGGAAAAATATACTCGTTATGCTAGAATGCATTCTGTATCAGTAGGCGATATTTTGGTTGAGGAAACAGGTCAAGCACATATTGTTGCATCATTTGGATTTGACGAACTTGAATCAGACTTGGAGGTAATATAATGCCGATGGTAAAGCGTAAACAAAAAAAGGTAAGAGCAAGAGCTCGTACTGGTATTGCTGCAGCACCTATTGATAAAGGTTATGATGCAGTCAAGTATTATTTCCATATGGAATTAGATCGTAAGGATCTTGCAGCAGTAATTAAAACCTATATCAAACGGGTTTACAATAAAAATGATGCTGCAGCAATTATTGCAAATCCGGATTACAAGTTCACTGCATTTAGTCACTATTCATGTATTGCATTTTGGATGAATTCAGAATTACCACAAGATGAAAAAACTGAATATTGGGAAAACAGTCTGAAAAAATATTTGGATGGTCTTATTGAATCTGGTAAAATTATTCAGATAGAAAAGAAAGCAGAAGCCAAAAAAGCAGATAATGTTATTATACTGTCACCTGCACAAAGACTTGCAAATAAAATTTCAAATACTATTATGCAAGATTTGCTTGATTTGGAAGATGCCTGGATCGAGGGTGAAAAAGCAGAACTCGATATATATCAACAATTTAAAAAGCATGGGTTAAGTGGTTCTGCCACAATTCCAGTGCGTAAAGTGATTGAGGGATGGTTATTAGATTATGAAGATGCGTTTCACAAGCGTTGTGAACAAGCAGTTGAAGGTTACTCACACCTAAATAAACCAGAACTCAAGCGACGGCTAGCGGAGTGCCAAAAAATGTTGGACGACCTAGACCGTATAAAATCTGCTGCACGGGCTACACGTGCGACACGTGTTAAACAACCTCGTGCAGCAGACAAACAAATTGCAAGTGTAAAATATAAAAAGGAGGACACAGATTTTAAATTGGTATCAATACCACCAATTAAAATCATAGGTTCGTTTAGGTTATATGTTTTCAATGTTAACCATAAATCCTTAACGGAATATGTTACCGAAAGTCCTAACGGCTTTGAAATATCTGGTACCACTATTAAAAATTTTGGTTCAACAAGTCGGTCGGTAAAACTTAGAAAGCCACTAGACTTCTTACCATTAGTATTAGGTAAAACACCAAATCAAATTGATAAAGAGTGGAAAAACCTTACTACTAAAACTACTCAACCAAATGGTAGATTAAACAATGATACCATATTAATCAGAGTATTGGATAAATAAATGACAATTGAATCACACTTTTTAAATAAAAGTAAGTTCACTAAACTAATTGAAGGTACTGTATCCGATTTAAGACTTAGTTATATGGATGCAGTTCTTCATCTCTGTGAGGAAAATAACATCGAACCAGAAGATGTTAGCAAATTTATCTCACCTATAATTAAAAGTAAACTAGAGGCTGAAGCAATGAATCTTAATTTTTTACCAAAAACTAATTCAATTGACTCGGCCTTTTTTGAATAAAACAAATATATATAGTTTTACATTACAGCGATACTGTGATATAATACAAACATACAAAACATACAAACATACAAAACATACATTGCAATACAAGGAAAATACAATGTCATTCGAAGCACTAAAACGTAATCGTACAGATATCTCTAAACTCGTTCAAGCCGCAGAAGCCGTAGGTGGTGCCGGTGGTGAAAAGAAAAATTATGATGATGAACGAATTTGGAAACCTACTGTAGATAAAGCCGGAAATGGTTATGCAGTCCTCCGATTCCTCCCAGCAGCAGAAGGTACCGATCTCCCTTGGGCCCGATACTGGGATCATGGATTCAAAGGACCAACCGGTTTGTGGTATATCGAGAACAGCCTTACATCTATTGGTCAACCTGATCCAGTTGGTGAACTCAACTCACGGCTCTGGAATTCAGGACGCGAAGAAGATAAGGAAACCGCACGAAAACAAAAGCGTAGACTACACTACGTAGTGAATGCTCTCGTCGTTGAGGATCCATCGGCTCCTCAAAACGAGGGACGTGTTGTTCTCTATAAATTTGGTAAAAAGATCTTTGATAAAATCATGGATGTTATGCAACCATCGTTTCAAGATGAAAAGCCTGTAAACCCATTTGACTTTTGGGATGGTGCAGACTTTAAGTTGAAGATTCGCCAGGTTGAAGGTTATCGTAACTATGATAAATCCGAATTTTCATCCTCATCAGCACTATATGATGGTGATGAATCAAAATTGGAATCCATTTATAGTGGGTTACATAACCTAAGTGAATTCACTGATCCTAAGAACTACAAAACTTACGATGAACTAAAAGCTAAATTGGCTCGAGTACTAGGTGAGGAATCGTCAATGGGTGCGCCAACAATGCACCAGGAAATGCAAATGAATACTCCGGCTCCTCAGCCAGAATATAAAGTTGCAGAACCGATTACGGCAGAACAAATGAATCTGTCTGACGATGATGATACTATGTCTTATTTTGCTAAGTTAGCTCAGGAAGACTAAAAATAATAGGGCCACTCTTTATGGGGTGGCCCTTCCCCAAATATCATCACCCATATCTGATGAATTTAATTGCATACCCATAACATTTGTATCACCTGCATTATTTACAGATTGATCAATTGTTTGTGAAGTAAACGCTGGAGTACCACCACCGCGATATTTCTGTGTTTCTTTTCTGATATATTCTTCCATGGTTGGCATCATTGCAGTTCCAGTTGGAACTTTACTTAAATCTCCGCCGGCACTTTGTGTTCTTCTATACATTTCATCTTGTATTTCATCGCGCCTACGGTTTATTGATTTCATTGTAACCATTGCAGATGCTGCAAATTGAGGAATTTCTTTTCTTTTTAACTGTTCTGCAGTTTGTGTTTTAAGTGATTCTAGCAAAGTCTGTAATTCAACATCAGTCTTGTCTGTATATTCACCTACAACATTTAGGTCTCGTTCAACATCTTTCTTTACTCTTGTAATCTCATTAAGTGTCTTGTCATTCGCGGCTTTTCCTTCCATAATAATTTTATTTAATGCAAAGAATAAATCATCAGCATCATCCATTTGTGATAATAACATACCATCTTTACCAGTCAATTTTGTTAAATCAAACCCGTACTTATCCGCAGTGTTTCTTACCCTTGCAAGTCTATCTGGGCCATTACTAAATGGTTGGAATTGTCTTGCTGTATTTAATGCGGCTCCAGCTTCAGCGGCCAAATCACTTTGAACTTTAGCTGCGGCTTGATCTTCTAATAATTGTCGACCAGTTGTTGTTTCTGCTAATTTTGCATTAACTCTTTTTTCATCAGCGTTGGTTAAAACTAAATCTGGAAATAGCTTATCAAGTAAATCAACTGCTTGATCTGCAATACCTTTCATCAGTTCATCAACTTTATCTCTAAGTGGTTGTAAGTTAGCATCAACTTGGGCTCTAAATTTATCATCAGTAAAATACTTAATTGCAACACCAGTGGTGATGGCCGCTGCAGCGACTAATAATCCGCCAGGCGATAATAATAAAGGAACCAATTTACCTATTAGCGCAGGCATGAACAATAATGCGCCGGTACCCGCGACTTGAGTTACCTGGGCTATAAGTTCTGCATTATTAGGATCTATATTAAATTCCTTTTCAAATATATCTGCAATTTTATCTCTTGTTTTTGGATTCCACAATGCCCCTAAAGCAGCACCATATATCCCACCTTTTACACCGCCAAATAAAAAGCCAATAGCACCACCCATTGTACTCCACTCAGTAATAGAACCTAATACATCACTACCAGTCATCGATGTTACTGCAGCACCTAGTTCATCGGCTAACATTATACCAAGGGCGGCAGGGCCAATTCGTGTTAATAAAACACCAAATATTTTTCCTAGGAATGGTAATAGATTTCCTACATCAAAAACACTTCCAATTCCACCAAAAAATCCATCAGATCCTGTTTTTGCTCTACCCACTGAGGTTGATGCTCCAGATTTGGCTTTACCCATTTCTCTTTTTGATTCTTCTGCATCTTTTGCATCTTCTTCTTCAGCATTTTTTACCATATCAAAAAATGCATTAAACCCTTTTGAAAGAGCTTCAACTCGATGCGTGGTATAGGTCTGTTTTGAGCCAAGAACCTGAGTTTGTTTTTGTAAGGTTTTATTAATATCCGATAGTGTGACTGATGCCATTAGTTATTTTCTGCTTCTCTTTCCTTTAAGTGATTTAACAACAGTGTTAAATATACTTCTCTCTCCCACGGTAACATATTATCAATTTCAGTTAATGAATAGTGAAAATGTTGTAATAACTGAAAATTAGTTCTATAAAAGTTTTCAAGTGATTCATGAGAGAGGTTTATGAAAAAAAATCTCGCAGACCCTCCAAAGTATGTTTATGGGTTTTATTACAGGATTCACAGTTATATTCAATATCCAATATCATTTTAGGAATTTTATCCACGAATGCTCTTACAGCTGAAAACTGTTCTGCAGTTAATGAATTGATAAATCGTTCGATTTCTTCCTTCGGTTCATCTCTTAATGCGATATGTTCTGCTTCTGTCATGACAGAATCTATACAAGAAGTTAACATTTCAAATAGAATTTCAGTAGTAGTACTGCCTTCGTTTACAATAATCTTTTCATTGGTAATGAAATCATGATATGTTGGGTATTTCATTTTAAGTGAAATATCCTCGGTGATTTTAATATTATTGGGTTTAACAGAACCGTCTAATTCAATATTATCTAAATTAATTTTAATTTCATTTTCGTGTTTACAACTTTTACATTTGATGCTTACGTTGGTTACTTCACCAACAGATTTTGATCTAATTTTTGTAAAAATATAATCTACATCAAATGTGGATAATTTATTAACATCTTTAGCATTATCTGTACAGTTAGCAACACAGTTTAGAATAGCACTAATAATTTGTTTTTGATCCTGTGCTTCATATGCAATTAAAAGTAGTTTTTGTTCTTTAATTAAAAATGGTCTATATTTTAATTGTTCTCCAGTTGATGGAATATTTAATTCATACTGTGAAGATTCATTCAATCTTGGTAGTGCCATTATGCGTTTCTCCAAACATCCTTTGCATTTACCCGAATAAACGGTTTATTTGTTTCATTATTATTTGGATTATTAATAGTCAACATGACATTCTTACCTGCCTTAAACGCCAAAATTTTAGCATGCATTTGTGCAGTACTGTTAACCCATTCTTTACGTGCCTCTTTACTCCAACGAGGATCCTGAGGTCTGCGCTCACCTTTTGATACTTGATGAGCTCTTTGTCTTTTCTTAGCCATTATAACTCCTATAAACTACCCAGGCCACCAAAAGCTTGGATCCAACCTTGGCCACTTGAAGTTGGTTCCCAATTCGTATATGATAATGTAACGGACACTTGGGCAATTCCATCCATATCATTACTTAATTCTATTTGTTGTACATCAATAGGAAAAGCATCTTTTAATCTTACTGTATATACAGAACCGCCACCCAAACCAACATTGATTCTAATTGGGCCAGCGCCAAAACCTAGATTTTTTAATGGTTTTCTTAGTTGATGTATTTTAACATCTTTACTGTATTGTGATTTATAACCAACAGTTCCTTGTTGTTCATCTATTACAATTTTTCTCCACTCATCAAAATATTTTTTTACACCGTAATCGTTCATTAAATAAAATGTGAGGTTTACATCTGGAGCTATATAACCATATGGTATTCTTTGCATTTCCATACCCATAGGTCTATCATGTGTTAGTAATGATTTACCTGGCATTGTAGCTGATGCACATAATAAATTTAGATCTCCACCACCAGAACCTAAACCAACTCCACTAGTTAAAAGAGTTGTTAACTGACCAAGGAAACCACCACCAGATGCAAAAGTAGTAGGTAATTCAACCAAAAATTGGTTTGTTCTTGCAAAACCAAGTTTACTAGATGCTAGTGATTTTAACTGATCTACTGAGCTCATTTTATTTTATTCCTTGAATCTCTATATATTTGTGATGAATTTGCTCCAGACCAACTAGCAGTAGGTAAGAATGTAGCAATTTCCCATTCTGGTGCAGACACTCTTGCCAATCTGGATTTCACATGCTGTGTAAGGTAGTGTTTGAAACAAGGAGCAAAATATTTAGTTTTACTTGCCTTCATTAGCATTTCATATGAAATTTGAAACCTAGTTGATTCATCATATTTGGTATTTGTAGTATTTTCAAGTAAGGCATCTAATAGTTTTGCTCTTAATGTATTTGGCAAATAGTGTAAATTTAATCCATAAAATCCTTTTTCAGCAGGACCAACTATAATTGTCAGTGGGAATCTATCATAGTATGGTAATGTATCCTTATGCTTAGGATCATAGAAAAACATATTCATAGAACCAATTAAAGGATTCTGTCTGTTTACCAACTTTAATTCTTCAGTGTCCATTAGATCCAACCGATTAACTCTGTTGATCGTGCGAACCCTTTTACGGAACCAATCCTGAGCTTCTTTAGTTCTAGGGTTTATCCCAGCTCTATAAGCTTCATATTCTAATGTTTTAAATAAGTTTGCCATACGACTATTTATATTATTTTTTTGGCTTTTTACGGTATGGCTTCATTGGTTTTAGAGGTTTCAATTTACCTTTTTGTTCTTTCATAATACCCATGGACTTTAAAGTATTTTCTGTCCATATTTGGAATTCCCAACCTCGATCCTTTGCAAATGCATTTGCTGCTTCCCACTTATTCATATTTTTCACATAAGTCATTGCTTCACCTATGTATCGTTTACTCTTATTTGCATTTTTAGGTGGTGCTGTTTCCTTGGCTGGTTTGATTTCAACCAGTATCGTTTTACCATTTTTAAATGTTATTTTTAGATCTACAAAATATCTGTGGTATTTTTTATCAATGTCCCAATAATAAGGTATTACTGTTTCTTCTGAACTCCAATATTTTACATCTGGATTTTTATCACACCAAAGAAAACACAGTTTTTCCCAGTGTGATCTATAAACTACTCCATATGCATCACCTCTATATTTGCTTAGATTCTTAGGTGTATACTTGCCAGAATATGCCATTTTACCATATAAATAATGAGTAATAATCTTATTTATAGGGTGTACTATGGCATATAAAGAAGTCTGGAATGATCCAAAACCCGGCACTAATTTTAAAACAAGAAGTTTTGTAAAAGAAAATAGTGACGGTGGTAATACAAAGGTAACCTCTACAAACTACAATAATCAGGCACCCGATTTTGTAAAAGGTTTTGTACAAGGTAAGGGCAGTGGCGGTAGTACCGCCAGACCTATAAGTCTAAAATACCCTTTGGAAAATACAAATTTTTATAAGGCTGCTATAAAATTTAGTGTACACACTGTTGATCCATATGAAGTAGATCTCATTAGTGCCAGGGATTTAGCGGATGCACCATTGCTTTTTTCCGGCGTTGATGCGGCTAAAAAAATTATGGAAACTGTAAGAGAAGAAGAAAGACCAGATGATAGTGGTGATGATTTAGCAGGTAATAATCAACAAACTGATAAGTTTTATGCTGGAGCAGATGGCCCAGAACCATCTGAATTAGAAGCAGGAGCTGGTCAATCTAGTGCTAATAAACTTAAATCCAAGGAAAGAGCTGAAACATTTAATGAAAGTCTTAAAAAAGGTGGTAGATCACTTGGTATATTAACAAAAGATCTGGACAGAAAGGTAACATTATATTTTCCTCCTGGGCTTGTAATACAAGATGGTGCACAATATGATAATGCAGAACTTGGGTTTATGGGTACAACTGCATTGGGTGGTATTAGAAGAGGTAACGGATTGATATCATCGATGGCAAAAGGTGTTAAAGATGGGTTAATGGATACCTTTCAGTTAATGTTAGGTAACTTTGCTCCTGGAGAAGCTGCACAATTAGCAGCTGCAAGAGCAGTGGAAAAGATCCCATTCCAAGGAATTCAAAATGCGGCCAAGATTGCATTACAAAGAGTTATCAGTCCAAATACAAGAACAATGTTTAGAGGTGTACCAATTAAAACATATGCCTTTACATTTAAATTTGTTGCAACATCAAAGGGTGAAGCAGACCAGGTTAGAGATATTATTAAATTTTTTAGAACTGAAGTATATCCAGAATCTATGGCCCCAGGCGGAATTCCGTTGGGTTATAAATTTCCAAATATTTTTAGATTACAATTTATGTGGAATGGTGGAGTCAATGAAGCAATTCCACAACCGCTTTTATCCTATTTGGTAGATGTCTCCACAACATATAATCCATCTTCAATGTCGTTTCATGAGGATGGGAATCCAACAGAAATCGATTTAACATTACGATTCCAAGAGTACAGAGCAATGTCACGTCAAGATGTTGAACAACCTCTCGATGGAGGTAAATAATGAACTTTTTTAAAGACTTTAAGTATGCAAATTATATTTTTGGTGAGGAAGGTCATAATAGAGCATCTGGAGATGTGATCACAGAACTTTTTACTAATTTGGCACAATATGTTGAAGTGCTTGATGCTGTAAAAGTAAATAATGCTTATCACACTAAGTATTATATACAAGAGGGTGAAAGACCAGACCAAGTATCAATGAAGATTTATGGAGTTCCATATTACCATTGGACACTTTTTATGATGAATGATAATCTGAGAGAACAAGGTTGGCCTCTTACATATAGACAACTTGATAAAGCAGTAAAAAGAGATTTCCCTCATATCACTTGCACAACTACGGATGATCTTACTGGACACTTTTTGCCTGGTGAAAAGGTTATTGGTTCTACTTCTGGTGCAAGGGGTAGTGTATTAAGAAGAAATTTAGATTTAGGTCAAATTATCATTGAAAAAACAACGAGTATTTCTTTTTCGTCAAGAGAAGTTATTACGTCTAGTAATCTGAATGCAATTAAAACTCAATCTGTTCTTGTTGATACTGTAGAAGAATATAATGCTGTACATCATTATGAAAATGTTGCAGGTGAGTGGGTCGATATTGATCCTGCTGTTGGTAACCCAGGCATTTATACGGCCGTTACTAATTACGATCGTTATGTAAAACAAAATGATGAACAAAAACTAATCAATATTATTAAACCAAATAATATAATCGAAATAGTGAATTTATATAAACAGGCTTTGAATAGTTAATGTCAGGCACACCTAAAACCATATTGAATGACGTCAATTCATCTGACTTTCTAATCGAAACAGTAATTTTAACCTCAGATAGAGTTATCGAACCTTTAGAGTTAAAATTTTCTGTTACGGATATTGCTATATTCGAACACTTGGATAAACCATATTTAACTGGTTATATTACAGTTTTAGATAGTCAAAGATTATTTGACAGATTTGACTTTCAGGGCGCTGAAAAAATAGTAATATCAATCAGACGTACAGAAAAATCTCCGGAATACATTAAAACATTTTATATCGAACAAATTGTGAAAGGTATAAAGGTTAATGATACATCTGAGGTTTTAACATTTAGATTAGTTGAGGAAATTCTTTTTAATTCAAATTTACAAAATGTGAATAAAGCATATTCTGGTAAACCATTTGATATTATTAAATCAATTAGTAAAGACTATTTAGATACTCAAATTGAAAATATAGGTGAAACAGATTATCAGAAAAACATAAAAGTAATTGTTCCTAATATGCATCCAATTCAAAGTATGTATTGGATAAAGGAACGTGCAACAACCATCGATGGTTATCCACAATTTTTATTTTCTACTTGGGCAAAAACTAAATTATTTTATGCAGATTTAGGAACTCTTTTAGAACAAAAACCAATAAATGAAACCATTCCATTTATGTATGCTATGAATGCTGGACAAGCACCTGGCACTAATAAGTTTTTTGGGATTCAATCATACAGTTATAGTAAAAATGAAAATTTATTTGAAATGATTGACCAAGGCGTCGTCGGCGCAAAGCACGAATTTTTTGACACAACAAACAATGAGATGTATTCTGTAGATTTTAATATTACTAAAGAATTGTCTGGTATGGTGGCAGAAAAAAATGCTAGACAACCAAAATTAAATTTATCAAGTGAATTTAAATTTAATGAAAAACCATATGGTCAATTAAATAGTAAGGTTATTACAAACATTTCTAGCAATGGTGCTTATAGAATACCAGATGGATATTATAATACATATGGTGAGGAAAACGATGTTGGTGGTCATAAAAAGAAAGTGATTGCACAAGCATTAAAAGCTATGATGAATAAAACTCCAATACAAATTTCTGTAAGAGGAAGAGAATTTTTTTCTGCACAAGAATCTGTATCGAATCATAAGACGATTGGTAATATAATTAAAATTGTTTTTCTTGCAAATGCACCAGGAGCTATTTCAAATAATCCAAAAATTGATCCATATAAATCTGGCGACTATTTAATTTTTAGTATTAAACATTTAATGCAATCACAGAGATTTGATTCTGTTTTAACTTGTGTTAAAATTGCAAATTATACTTCAGATGAATTTCCTATTGGGACAATGTAATGAGACAAGTACCTAAACTAAATTTAGAATATTATGGAGATGAAACTCGTTGGTTTGTCGGAGTGGCAGTTGATATTAATGATCCACTACAACTCGGCCGGGTGAAAGTAAGAATATATGGTATTCACACAGGTAATCAGTCTGATATATCACATTTTGATTTGCCATGGGCACAGGTAGTAACTCCTATTACAGAGGGTGGTAGTAGTGGTATCGGCGCAAATACTGGCATTAAACCCATGGCATTGGTGTTTGGTTTATTCATGGATGGTAAAAATTCACAAATGCCAATCATTATAGGTTCATTACCAAAATTTGAAACAACATCATCTCAAAGCCCACCAGTAGCACCAGTTGATGATCCCATAAGACCATCCAATAATTCATTAGTTGCAACCACAACATTACCAGCTAAAGAAATTGATGATAAGTATTTAGCTAAATATGGTACAGAAAATAAAGAAAGAGCCTATAAATTCTTTTTATCCAATGAGGGTGGTTCATTACAAACACACCAGTCTGCTGGAATTGTAGGTAATCTAATTGTGGAATCAAATGTTGATCCTAATGCATTAAATAAACCAGAAGGATCATTTGGTATTGCTCAATGGAATCCATCTGCAGATGCTGGAAATAGAAAAGGAAAATTGGAAACCTTTTGTGCAAATCCGTCACTCAATTTACCAGTAGATAGCCTATATGCACAATTACTTTTTATTAATTATGAGTTATTCGTAGTTCCAGAAAATTTTGGCTTAAAACCGCTGCAGTCTTCCAAAGATGCCGAAGAAGCTGCAGAAGTATTTGCTAAATATTATGAAAAGCCTAAAACTGGTGCCGGCACAATTAATAAAAGAAAACAAACTGCCAAAGGTTTATTAGAAGGATTTGAATCATGATTGATAAAAATGAAATGTTAGCCTTTACAACGTCAGTAACTAACAGCTTATACCAATCTGGATATATGTCTGCTGGAGAAAAATTGCAAGCCGATGCAGCTGCAGTTCAAGCCGTAACACTTTTGGAAGAAGGTGTTGAAAAAGGTGGTTTTAAATCTCTTAATTCAAATGTTATTGAAGGACAGACAGTAACCGATGGTCCAATCATGGCGTTATTAACCAATAACGGTACTGTTAAAATTGAAGAAACAAACACTGAGGCGACTGCTATCGGCGATCTAACTGGTAAGTCATCTGGTAATGGAACACTTAAAAAGGTTTTTGTTCAAGGAAGCCCAACAGCAATGAAGTCGGCATTAAAAGGAGTTGTAAAAGCAAGTGATGCCGATATCAAGGCAGTTGCGTCTGAAACATCTTCACAACCTACTCTTGTTTCTAGCGCAATTGATAAGGATCAAAAATCCGAGTTGTCCAAAGAAGTAAAAAAGGTAGTCGCAGAAAATAATAGAAAACTAGATAATCCAATTGCTTCTACTGAAGATCCATTTGGCTCACTTGGTGGTAAATTCGGTAATATTTTTGCCAGTATAGCTTCTGTTGTATCTGGTGGAAAATCATTTAAGTCTGTAGGTGCTGAGTTAAAAGATTTAACCACAGAAGTTATTGATCCAGTAAGTGGAGAAAAAACCAATCCAAATATTGTTAATGTAGACGGAACAACTAATATTAAAAATACGGTCACAAAAAGTGCTACAGGGGAATCAGTAAGTAATTCTGACACACCATTTGATGCCATTGAAAATGGTAAAAAATTTGGTACAGCAAGTTATAAGTATGAGCCAGTAGATACTGCAGAAGAACTTGAATTAGAATTAAAAAAATGTAAAAGAGAATTAACTACCATTATGACATCTTGGTTAGAATTCCCTATAAACTTTAATGGCACTTTAGAAAATTATAGCGACCTTATAAAGAAAAGGGATAAACAAGCACTTGATCAGTTTAGTGGAGCATTTGGTGCTGGTGCTAGTGGATTCTTTAACCAATTTTCAGGCATTATAGATTCTATTGATTTGGGTGTACAAGAACATTATATTATTTTAAGAAATGGTAAAGTGTTTAGAGGAAGACCTTTAGCAAAAGCTCAAGCTAAAAAAGAAGATAAAATATGGTCAAAAGGTGTTATCAGTGTAGCATTTTGGGCTGGTTCAACAGAACCATATGAAAATCCAAAATGGCGATCTTATATGAGTGTTAAATCAATATCAGCAGATCAATGGAAAGCATATGATTTAATTACCGATACATTTTTAAAGGTATTTCCTGGAGGTGCTGTTATCTCTCTTGATAAAGTAAATAAAGATAAATCCCCAAACCCTGGATTTGATGCTGCAGAATATGTAAAGAGTAAATTTGGAAAAGAAAGTGTCTATGATGATGAGGATTATGAATTATCTGAACCATATACTGCTGAAGAAAAAGTAGAGAAAAAATCAAAAACGGCCGTAGCTCCGCCAACAGATCCTACCGAAGTTCCTTCTATTCAGGATATCAATAAAAAGGCCGATGCTATTGCCGATATAGATAATCTAACCGGTGTGAAAAAAGATATAGATGCTGCACAAGTATCTACTGATTATAACAAGGCATTACAAGATGCGCAAAATGCATTAAGACAAAAGGATGGTATTTTAGAAGAAGCAATGAAAGCAGGAACCGGTTTATTAGGTTCATTCGCAAATGCTGCTAATTCTAATGAATCATCACTAACCAGTGCTTTAAATTCTGCTCAAGGGTTTAGACAAAAAGCAATAGATGCTGGATACACATATGACCCAGTAACAAAATCTTGGAATAAGTAATCATGGCTGAAAACGAAGATGATTTAGGACAAACACTTGAAGATGGATTTAAAGATCCACAAAATGTTTTTCCTAGAGTAAAGTATTATAACAAGCAATCTACCAACTTTGCTGCTAGAAATATCCAAAATAATGATTTATATATTGGTGGTGGTGACGTTGCTCTTAGTTTAGGATTACAACCCCATACAGATACACAGTATCCTATGAATCAGGTTAGAGAAACAGTTTCTGGTCATGTAACAGAAATTGATGATACTCCTGGTGCTGAGAGAATTTTATTTAAACATAAAACTGGTGCTGGTGTTGAGATGAGAGCTAATGGTACCGTTATCATCAGTTCAACAAATAATACTGTTCAGATTACCGGTGGAGATCAAAAGGTTATTGTTGAAGGTGACGGTGAAATAGTATATCATGGTAACCTTAAATTAACAGTAAACGGTAATTTTGATTTAAATGTAGGTGGTGATTTTAATGTTACAACCGGTGGTGATAATGTTGAAACTGTAAAAGGCAGTTATAAACAAACTGTATCAAATTTCCATGAAACAACAGTGACAAAAAGTAAATCACAATTTGTTGGTAAAAATACATCAAGTACTATTTTGGGTGATAATAATACAACAGTAAAAGGTGAAAACAATAATTATAATCAAGGGGATTATAATCTACACGTTGGGTATATTGATCCGGAAACTGAAGAGAATATTGGAGCACTTCGAATATCAGCTACTGATGAAATCATGATGTCTGCAGCAAATATGAACGGAATGGCTACCGATATGACGTGGGTGGGAGATCATGGTGATATTGGTGGTGATAATATAGTTATGCACAATTATAATATGTACACCGGCCATTCTATAGATGTTGGTAATACACTTACAGTTCCAACCATTTATAATGATACTCAAGTTACCAGTGGTCATATGAATATTCCTGTTGTATATGGTGATTTGCAAGGTACTGCAACTCAGGCGATGGTATCCAATCAAGCAGGACTTCATCCATCTAGTGGTGCTCATGCTGGCGCGGGATATGGTTACACAGCTGCAACTGACACTACAGCAGATATAGCAGTTGATCCATTTTTAAGAACAAGAGTAAATACTGCAATTGCGGATGAATACCTATATAAAAGTGATAGAGGTATTTCAGATGTGAATATTGATTTTGGTGGAGAAATGCTTGATACTGTAGATAAATCTAGACCTTATGATAATATTAGCCAACGTAAATTAACCACACCTGAAATTAGATCAAAATTAAGAGATCCAAATGCACTTCGAAATGAAACATTTATTAATGCTCAAATTTTGGAAGGTAAATTATCAGCTGATTATATTAATCCTGTGCCACCATTTGGATACGGACGTGTTGTAAATAAAGGAACAACTCCAATACGTGGTTCTGCCACATTACCTAATAGTGATATCACAAAGCGAGTTATATAAATGGCCATATTTCAAGTTGCAAATGAATACAATCCTGAATTTCAATCTAAAATTACTAATAAAACAAAATTAGCAATTGGTGTTACCATGGCTAAATTCCTAGGTGGCTATGGTTCAGCAAGTAATATGAATCACATTTCTGATGATAATGAAAGAATGAAAATTGCAAAACAATTTTCCATGCAAGCAAATGCTATGAGAAAAATAATGACCAATCAGGCAAAGTTTAATGAATATAGACTGGTTGTTGCTGAAGGCCTTTATAAAAAATCACAAAATGAAACTATTGAACCAGATAGTATTAATGGATTAAAAAGTAAAGGTAGAGCAGTTGTTTATGAACTACGGGATTTAAATGGACAGATTGCGCATGAAAAAACATTTGATTTAGCAACATACTGGAAAGATAATTTGGACTTTGAAAAAATGATTCTTTCATATGATTCATATAACCCAGATAGATCAATCGTAAGTCAAATTATTTTAGTTATGCCTGAAATAATCCCAGGTTGGACAGTATCATATAAAAACGAAATTCAAACAATGTATAACAATAATGTCCAAACCAATGGGGAATTGGTTGAGATTTTGAATAAATAGTGACAAGGATAAAAAATGGCCAAAGCTTTTTCAATTGAGGACGGAAATCAGAGTACTGCTACTCTAGTAGGGGCTAGAGCAAGAACATACACTGATATAGATCTAGCCTTTTTGAATAAATCCTCTGGCGATTTGTATAAAAAAACAGAAGCAGCTGCTGTTAAACAAGCAGTAAAAAATCTTTTAATGACTGGTGAGGCCGAAAAACCTTTTAATCCAGCATTTGGTGGCAATTTAGGAACTGCTCTTTTTGAATTAGATACCGAATATGATGCTAGAGATGTGTCTGATAGAATTTATAACATCATTGAATTACATGAACCAAGAGCTAGAGTATTAAACATAGATATTAAAACCATATCTGACAGGAACCAGTTAAGTGCTTCAATTACATTTGAAGTAGTAAATGTCGGGGAAACAGTCACTATAGATATAAACCTAACGAGGCTTAGATAAATGGTACACGTCAACGCATCTGATCTTGATTTTGAGCAGATTAAAAATAAGTTAAAAACTTATCTTAGACAAAAGCCCGAATGGACAGATTATGATTTTGAAGCCTCTGGTTTATCAAACATTTTAGATGTTTTAGCATATAATACACATTTAAATGCATTAACTGCTAATTTTGGCATTAATGAATCATTTTTAAGTACAGCACAATTAAGAAGTTCAGTTGTTTCACATGCTGAAAATTTAGGATATGATGTTAGATCACGTACTGCAGCAAAGGGTTTGGTTAATCTTTCAGTAAATTTAAGTGGTGTTATTAACAGACCTGCTGCAATATCACTACCAGCAGGTGCCTCATTTACTGCACAAGTTGATGGGACAACTTATACATTTAGAACAATTGAAAGTTATATTGGTAAGGATGTTGGAGCAGGTATTTATAGATTTACAACACCTGCAGGTTCATATGATATTCCAATATATGAAGGTACTCAAAAAACCAAAACATTTTTTGCACCAGATAAATCTGAAAGACAAATTTATGTTATACCAGATACAAATATTGATAAGAACACAGCAGTTGTAAAAGTATATGATAATGCATCATCTTCAAATTTTGTGAATTATTCTCCTATTAAAGATGCTGTACAAGTAAATGCAAACTCAACATTATTTTCAATTAAAGAAGTACCAAACGGATATTATGAATTAAATTTTGGTGACGGTATTTCGTTTGGTAAATCTCCAGATGCTGGCAATAAAATCGTTGTAACATATCTTTCATCAAAAGGCCCAGCGGCAAATACATCTAGTGGATTCATACCATCAAATCAGTTAACAGTAAATGGTATTAACTATAATGTTGCCACAACGACCGTAGCAACTGCTACAGGTGGTGCTAATAAACAAACAATAGAATCCATTAAACAGTTGGCCCCATATGCATATGCATCACAGCAAAGACTTGTGACATCACTTGATTATAAAGCAATTATACAAAGTAATTACACTGAAATACAAGATGTTGCTGTTTGGAGTGGTGATCAAAATGTACCTGTAGATTATGGTAAAGTTTTTGTTTCATTAAAATTTGCCGCAAATACACCTGTATCAACACAAACGGCAATTAAAAATAGCATTGTGCAAAACTTTACTACTAATCTTTCAGTAATGTCAATTAAAACAGAGTTTGTTGATCCAGTTAATATGTTCCTGGAATTAAATACAGAATTTAATTTTGATCCAGCGTTAACCGGTGATACTGTGCAAGCAACTGAAACACAGGTATATAATTTCCAAAATTCATATCTGACTACAAATCTAAATAAATTTGATTCTGTATATCGTAGATCAGTTATTGCATCTGAAATTGATTCATTATCACCTGCCATATTATCATCTAGAGTAGAAATAAAAGCACAATTAAGATTTGTACCTACTTTAAATGTTTCAACTGAACACGAATTTAAATTCCCAATGCGAATTGCTGTGCCGGATGATATTGAAAATACCGTTGTATCTACTACATTTGAATATGGTGGAGTAATTGGTCAATTAAGAAATAAATTAAGCAGCAGAACATTACAAATATATGATCTAGATGGTAATGTTTTAGCAGATAATGTTGGAGAATATAATCCTACAACAGGCATTGTAAATATTATTGGGTTTAAACCTCAAAGATTATTATTTGGTGTTGATTATATTAAATTATCTGTAAAACCAGAAAATGAAGCCACAATTAAACCTTTGAGAAATTATGTATTTTCAATCGATGCTACAAAATCATCTTCCACTGCAATTATTGATCGTCAAACAACCACGTTGGAAATAGATGTCTAATAATGAAACATTAAGAGATTATAACCGACTTGGTGTGAATTTTAGAAAAAGTTCTATCCAAGAGGTACTCCCGGAATATTATCAAACGGAATACCCAAATATAATTACATTTTTGGAAGGGTATTATGATAATTTAGATTTCGATGAAATGCCTGGCGGTATTATCAATGAATTACAAACAATAAGAGATTTTGAAGATACAGATTTAGAAAAACTGGATCTTTTATTCAATGAACTTGCTCTTGGTATTTCAAGTGATAAAGTTCAAATGCCAAGAGAAGCAATTAGAAATTTTGGTAATTTTTTTAGAGTAAAAGGAACTATATTTTCTGCAGAAGGTTTCTTTAGAGCATTTTTTAATGAAAACGTTGAAGTCGTTTATCCGAAAGATAGATTATTTACAATAGGTTCATCCACTATTGGAACTGATGATGGTTATATTACACAGGATGGAGCAATAAATCAGATATTTTCTGTTTTAATTAAGTCTCCAATTTCATTTGCTTTTTGGGAAGAATTATATAGAAAATTCGTACACCCATCTGGGTTTTATCTTTCTGGTAAAGTTGTATTGGAAGGTATACCAGAACCAATTCAAATTACAATTGATGAGTCTGTTCCAGATCCATTTAAAAATATCAAGTTTGTTACAGAAACTGCAATTTTGGATAACCAGATTGGTGCTGGTGAGGCAAGTCATCTGAATAATCATTGGATTGGAAGTTATGTTTCTGGTAGTGGTCATATTAACATACCACAATTTAGAACAAATCCATATAGATTATTAGAACACTTTACGGACTCTGCAGTTGCTGCAAGTGTTGGTAACAGAATTTATACATCACTTGCTAATTTAGGTTCTGCTTATAAAAACCTAAAGGAACTTACAGATTATGGAATTCATTGGTCAAGCGCATTTGATTCAAATGGTACTGGTCTCACTTTTGATAATACTTATGAAAAACTTGATCAGGCTGAATTTGAAACATATGCTTCTTATGTTTCAGGTCCAGGAAATTATGTGGCTTCTGGATATATTCCATTGATTATTAAATCATAATTTGTTAAAAACATTATAAATATAGAGTAACTCTACTGTAGGATATAAAATGGCTAGAAAAATTATTAACACAGGTTCATATGCAAATGACGGTGCAGGTGATAATTTAAGAACCGGTGCTACTAAGATCAATGATAATTTCCAAGAACTGTATTCTGCCGTTGATAATATTTCTTTGGCAACTACTGGTGTTGCTGTTGCAAACGGTATTGGTTATGGTTATTATGGTATTATGTTTGATGGTGTTACACAGGATTCATTTGGTACTGCCACAAGATTGGTACCAGAAGATCCAACACAAATCAATACCATCACTTTAAGAGATAGTAGTGGCGAACTTGCTTTTGTAGATGATATTGGTAGAATTATTAACCAAAACTATATCCTTAATATTAAAAATTCTGGTTACCAACTAAAAGATGAAGCAGAAATTTTACAATTGATTTATGATAATTCAATTGATTCTGCTAGAGCAGTTTCCATTACAATTGATTCTGCTGAATTACTTGCTGCAGTTGATAGTGCTTATGTACAAGCAAGACAAGTTTTTGGTACACCAGGAGAATTCCAACCATATATTGATAGTGCAGTAAATGTATTAAGAATTGATCATGATAGTGATATTACTGCAAATAGATATGATATTGATTTTCTACTCGGAACCCAGGCGGGATTAAATACTGCAGATGTTACAGAAGGTTCCAATCTCTATTATACAGATACAAGAGTTGATTCTAATTTTGGAACTAAAACAACAGATGATCTGACCGAAGGTGCAAATTTATACTATACTAAGGTTCGTACAGATTCAGATATCAGTCAAGCATTCGGTAATATTTCACAGGATTTAATACCATCAGCTGATAGTACATACAGTTTAGGTTCTCCAACGGACAAATGGAAAGACTTATATTTAAGTGGCACTACCATTCATTTGGGTGATACGACCATTAAAAATGATGGTACAAATATTGCATTCGGTCGACCAATTGAAGCGAATATTAAAGTCGCAAATTCTATGGATCTTAAGGGCAACTCGATTGTAGATTCGAATGGAGTAAATGTTAGATCGCCAAAGGTTAACTTTAAAACAATTGACGGCGTTGATTACATACACTTTAGTCAGTCTGCGCCACAAATTCGAATCGGTGATTCAGATACTCCTGCAGGTTATATACAATTAGGCCACAATGCGACAGATAACGGTTCTGTCGGTAAAGCCACTATGCATTATAACTCGACAGATAACACGTTTAAATTTAAAGATAGTGATGGTTGGTTCGCACTAGATAGAAATGTGGTCGCTGGTACTTATGATAAACCAGTATATTGGCAATTTGGATTAGATACAACACACGTTGGTGGAGCAATTGCCTCTCGTTTACTAGGTCCAGATGGTGCATCCTCACCACAAGGTGTTGTTTTACCGGTTGCTGGTGTACTAAGTAATATTACAATGTCTGCAGAAGCTACTTCTCACTCCGGTGGTAGTTTAACACATGCAATATCAATTTATAAAAATAATTCATATCAAACTGGTGTGTCTGTTGAAGTTACTGGTGCTGGTAGTGTCTTCCTAAATGAAACAATAAATATATCATATAGTGCAGGAGACAAAATCCATTGTAATATTACAAATGATGCCGGTATGACAACACAAAACCATTCAGTAATATTAAGAGCATTAGAAAGTTAAGGAATAAATCATGCCAGCAATTGTAACTGATTCACTAAAAGCATTATTGGCCAGACAGTTTTATGATCAATTTGCCAATGCTACTGCTAGATATTACGTAGGTATAGGAAGATCCGAACAGTGGGATAGTTCAGATAATGTACCTACACCAATCAATACCCCTGGACAAATTGAAGCTGTAAGAAATCAAATGCAGTCTGTAAAGCGTATACAGGCTACATCACTTGTCGTGCCAAGAACAAATTGGTCAAACGGGAATACTTATTCACAATATGATGATACACAACAAGGTTATCCAAATCCTTCATACTACGTGATCAATGAAAATAATAACGTATACATTTGTTTGGAAACAGGAAGAAATAATTTAGGTGTTGCCGTACCATCAACTGTAGAACCTACTGGATCAAATAACGATCCTTTCAGAACTGCAGATGGTTATGTTTGGAAATTCATATTTACTGTAAGTGCATCAAGAGCAAATGCTTTTATGTCATCCAACTTTTTACCAGTTCAAAAACAAGCGCCTACTGATTCATCGTCAACTGGTACTCAATTAAAACAAAGAGAAGTACAGGATAATGCAGTTGCTGGTGCAGTTACATCTGTAATTGTTACCGATGTTGGTGCTGGTTACACATCTGCTCCAACAGTTACAATTACAGGTACTGGTGGTTCAGGTGCACGCGCAATTGCATATATCGACTCTGCAACTGGTACACTTTCAAAAATTTCAATGCGAGATAGTAGCACAACATTGAATTTTGGTAGTGGTTATACAAAGGCGGCAGTTGCAATTTCTGGTGGTGGTGCTACAACAGATGCAACGGCACGAGCAGTATTAGGACCAGATTCTGGAATTGGTGCTGATTGCCGAGTTGATTTTAAGTCATCATCAATTATGTTTGCAACAACCATTGAAGGCACTGATAGTAACTTTATTGTAAATCAGGATTTTAGACAGGTATCACTTATTAAGGATATTAGAGATATTGCCGGAAGTATTTTCACTGCTGAAACTGGTAATACTCTCAAGAAAATGACACTTGCAACAATTATCAATGGTTTTACAAGAGATAAAAGAATCAGGGGTCAAACAACGTTGGCTGAAGCATATATAGATAATGTTGATAGTAATGAATTATATTATCATCAAACTGACAGTACTGGTTTTGTTGCTTTTCAAGATGGTGAAATTATTGAAGAAACAAATGGACTTGGTGAAGGTATCAGTGATTCAGCACTTATTTCACCACTAACTGATCCTAATAGTGGTGATATTCTATATATTGATAATAGAGCACCAATTTTGAGATCCAACGTGCAGTCGGAAGACATTAAAGTAATTATTCAGTTCTAAGGGTTAGAAATGGCTATACAATATACCGAACAGTTATTCGCAACAAAATATAGGGATGATTTTAGGGATAGTGATCACTATCATAGAATCCTCTTTAATAGCGGCCGTCAATTACAAGCCCGTGAACTTACACAGATGCAAACCATTATCCAAAGAGAATTGGAAAGGTTTGGTAGAAACATTTTTAAGGAAGGTGCTGCAGTTGTTCCAGGTGGTATGACTGTTAATAATGGATATGAATTTGTAAAATTAGATACTTCATCCAATACATTACCTGTTAGTACAACAGCAATGATTGGTGATACTTTTGTTGGTCAAACATCTGGTATTCAAGTACAAATTCTTCAGGTTGTACCAGTTGATGGAGCTGATCCTGCTACAGTATATGTAAAATACACAAATTCTCTTTCAGGTACATCTGGAGCAACTCCTATTAGATTTACTCCTGGTGAAGATATTGTTGGTAATGCAACTTCTGTAACACTCACTGTTCAAACTACTAATACATTAGCTAATCCTGCTATTGGTAAAGGTACTATTGCCTCAATGCATAGAGGTACTTTCTTTACACAAGGCCACTTTGTACAAGCAGATGATCAGAAACTTATTGTTTCAAAATATTCTTCAACTCCAACTGAAGTTGTAGGATTTATTGTAACTCAAGATGTTGTTACGGTAGATGATACAACTGCACTTTATGATAATCAAGGGTTATTACCTAACCTTACAGCCCCGGGCGCTGACAGATATAGAATTAGATTAACACTTGCTCTTAAATCAGAAGTTGATTCTGCAGATACATTTGTTTATTTTGGTAAAATCAGAAACGGTATTTTAATTGAAGCCGTAACAGGAGCAGAAGATTATAATAAAATTAGAGATTTTAATGCTCTTAGGACAAAAGAAATCAATGGTGATTTTATTAAGCAAGCATTTAAAATTGAATTTGATGAACACGATTCCGATAACACAAAACTTATCATGGATGTAAGTGCAGGTATTGCTTATGTAAATGGTTATAGAGCATCAAAAGGATCTCCAGTTAAAATTGACGTTGATAAAGCACTTACCACAACAACCTTAAATGCCGAACCTGTAGCTGCATCATATGGTAACTATGTTTTATCTGCAACATTTGCTGGTTTACCAAACGTAGATACATTCGAATCACAAAATATCCGTAATGCTATAACATACGGTGGTTCAACCATCGGTACTTGTAGAGTTAAAGCAGTAGAAGAAGATGGCGCTAATTACAGATTTTATCTAATGGATGTTAAGATGAACTCTGGCCAAAACTTCAGAGATGCAAGATCAATTGGTACAAGTTCAGATCAGTATTTTGATTTGGTTTTAGAAAATAGCATTGCAGTACAAAAGAATACAGTTAATAATAATCTGTTATTCCCATTCCCACAGGAACGCGTAAAAACAATTACAGATGTTAGTCTTACAACACAAAGACGTGTGACTGCAACAACCGATGGTTCTGGTAATGCTTCATTACCAACACTTGGCGCAAATGAGGTTTATTCAACATCAACACAATGGATTTTTGCAGCGGTAGGTGGTGGGGGTGCAACATTTACTCCTACTTCAATTACTGGTGTTGGTACAAATTCTGCTTCCATTACCGGTGGACCTACAAGCACTTCAATTGAAGCCTTGGTTCATGTTTTAAAGGATGGTATTTTAAGAACAAAAACACTTACAAATACCACTAGAACAACTACTATTACAACACCATCAAGTGGCGCTAGATATATTGATTTAAGTAAGGCTGATATTTACGATATTACTAGAATTAGAGCAATTGATTCTAATGGTGCAGACCTTACAAATGATTTTATTCTCGATAAGGGCGCAAGAGATAATTTCTATGAAACTGGAAGACTTCTCCTAAAAGGTAATGCTGCAGTACCAAGTGGTAATGTTTTTGTAAGATTTAATTACTTTACACATTCACCAAACGGACATTACTTTGCCGCTAGTTCATACGGTGGTGTTGATTATGGTGATATTCCTATTCATACATTAGGTAACGGTACCGACGTTCCTTTATATGATGTACTAGATTTTAGATCACGTAAGGACGATACAAATTCTAATTTCAGTGCTGCTACTGCTAGAGTGAATGAAGTTCCTATCAATACAAGTCTTATTACTGCTGATACCGAATATTATTTACCAAGATTTGATAAACTTGTAATTGATGAACAAGCAAATATTTTATTGCTGAATGGTACAGCGTCACTAAATCCACAATATCCTCCAATTCCAGCAAACAGTTTGGAATTATATAATGTTAAATTCAATCCTGGCACTACAGATGCTACTGATTTAACAATCCAAAATATTGAAGCCAAAGGTTTCACTATGCGGGATATTGCCAAACTCGAACAAAGAATTGAAAATCTAGAAGAATTTACAACATTAAGCCTTTTGGAAAATGATGCTGCTACATTTACTGTATTTGATTCCATTGGCAATGATAGAACAAAATCTGGTTTCCTAGTTGATAATTTTAGTGATCATGTTGCTTCAGATACACAAAACACCGAATATAGGGCTTCTATTGATCCTAGAGAACAAATTTTAAGACCTATCTTTAATGAAGAATCAATCAATTTAAGATATGATTCCTCACTTTCTACAAATGCAATTCTGAAAGGTGATAACGTATAC
>Ga0233432_10000247_pt1 | contig 51759 bp, 57 predicted proteins | sample SI_122_August201_6_FD_179870 | JGI IMG/M metagenome (GOLD analysis project Ga0233432, IMG submission 179870) | Seawater microbial communities from Saanich Inlet, British Columbia, Canada - SI_122_August2016_10_MG | ecosystem: Environmental > Aquatic > Marine > Inlet | place: Canada: British... | reverse complement strand
CTTGGAATGGCACGACACTTAATATACCCCAATACTCATCTTCAACTCCAGCAGGGGCGTTAGAAGGTTTTAATACATTTACTATATACGATTCTACTGCCATTATAGGACCTTCAGAAGGTGAATCAAAACTTACAGTTATAAGGCAAAGTGTATGTGACAGGGATTGTGAAATTAGTAATGTAGATTTTTTTAGATTTGGTGGTTCAGACCCTGTAAGTGTATTTGTTTATCTTGGTTCTATAGTTACTGGTGGTACTTTAGTACTGTCAGGAAGCCAATCGGGTGGAGCAGCACTACCTGGAGTACAAACTATTGTTTTTACAAACTCGGAAGGAAATCCAACCCCATACACTTTTTCAGCAGGAGATGATATTGTAGTAGTTGTTTCTTTTGGTTCAAGTAATACTGGAGTACAATTAGCTGGTGCAAAAAATTTAATTAGTGACCCTTTGATTTCAAGATATAATCTTGACTTCTTCGTTCCAATTCATCTTCCCAATCCAAATCCACCACCTAGTGATTTAAATCAATTATTAGATGAAACTGGCGCCAGTGAACCTATAGAAGTTGGAGTTGCTTTACATTTTTATAAAAAATAGTAAAAACATTAAATAACCGAACTATCAAGTGATAGTATATATATGAACTATTACGACGATATAGACCCATTAATACTTGAGCAACCAACCTCACTAGATCCATATATATTTGGATTTGCTTTAGGAGCTTTGTTCATTTTATTAATACACAAATACATATATAATAACCAATAATAACTAAAACTAAAAACCATGACGTTTTTATACACCCGCACTAACACGTGGAATAGTGCACCACAACCGACAGAAGATACCATTAAGTACTGGAAACATATCTCACAGAAGAAAAACTGGAGAATAGTTCAATTACCAAATGGATTTTTACAAACCGAATATAAGTGCATTGACTCAGACGACTGGATCGATGTTACCAGAAGAGAAACAATAGCTGGAGCAGAACAAGCAATAGATGCTTCTATTGAACATTATTCTAAAAAGCTAGAGTTTAACCAAGGGCCTAAAGTAGTTAAAACCTTTAAGTAATATTCAAAACAAATAAAATTTAATCAAATCAAATGGAAGAAATAAAGTTAGTTAAAAACTTGGCTTTTGGCGATCATGCTAAAAGTCAAGTATTAACTGGCGTTGAGAAACTTACTAATGCAGTGGGTTCAACGTTAGGTGCAAGTGGTAAATGTGTCATATTAGAAGACAGCAATGGCATGCCCCAAATAACAAAAGATGGAGTAACAGTAGCTAATTCAGTTATACTACAAGATCCTTTAGAGAATATTGGAGCTACTTTAATAAAACAGGCAGCACAAAGAACAGTAAAAGAAGCAGGAGATGGAACTACTACTGCAACTGTTTTGGCTCATGCTATATTAAAACAAGCTAATGAACATGAGCTATTAGATAACACAAGGTCTATTAGAGAAGGTATAAACTCTGGTGTTAAAAAAGTTATTTCATATTTAGAAAAAATAAAAGAAAATATTACAGGAGACAAAATATATCAAGTTGCTACTATATCTTCAAATAATGATAAAGAATTAGGTAAAGTTATAGGTGAAGCTTTTAAGCTGGTTGATGAAACAGGTGTAGTCATAATGGAAGTTAGTGAAGATTCTGAAACAAATGTAAGTTTAATAGAAGGAGTACAATACCACAAGCCATTGTTAAACAATCATTTTATAACAAACAAAGAACAGGGAACAGCAGAATTAGACAATCCTTTAGTTTTAATAGTTGAGTCTAATATAGATAGCATTAGGAAAATACAACCTATATTAGAGTACTGTATAAAAAATAACGAAAGTTTATTAGTTATAGCCGATGTAGATACTCAAGTTATGAATGCTTTAGCTATGAATAAAGTAAAGGGTAATATTAAAATCAATATAATAGGCTCTCCTGCTTTTGGATTAAGCAAAAAAGATATATTAAGTGATTTATGTACTTTGACAGGAGCTACTTTAATAAATGAAGATTTAGGTGATGATATGGATATTATACAACCTGAACATTTAGGTAGATGTTTAAAATCTATATCAGGCAGAGAAGATACAATATTAAAAGTTGATTTAACTGACAATGAGGAAGTAGAAGAAACTATTAAAATGTTAGAAAAAGTATTAAAAAAGCAAAAAAACCCTAATATAGCTATTAAAACAGAAAAAAGATTAGCAATGTTAAAAGCTAAAGTAGCTACAGTTAAGGTTGGTGCAAATTCAGATATAGAATTAAAAGAAAAAAAAGATAGAGTAGAAGATGCTATTTGTGCTACTAGAGCTGCTATAAAAGAAGGTATATTACCAGGTGGTGGTATAGCTTTATTAAACGCTAGTTTTAACTTAAAACCTGATTCTATAGGTGAAGAAATACTTTACCAAGCAATAAGAAGACCTTATGAGTTAATATTAGAAAATGCGGGTATTGATGAGTTAGAAAAGCTTGAAGAAGGTAAAGGATTAGACGTGGTTACAGGAAATACGGTGGATATGGTAAAAGCCGGAATTATAGATCCTTTATTGGTTACTAAAAGCGCTTTAGTTAATGCAGCTTCAGTAGCTACAACTATATTATCAACTGATTGTGTAATTAATAATATAAGAGCATGAAAGCAGTAGGTAAGTATATAGTTATAGAGCCTTTAGAAGAAAAAAATATAAAAACTGAAGGTGGTTTAATACTAAGTGACAAACAAAGAGAAGATATAAGGTTTAGGCAAGCTATAGTTATAGAGCCTGGGTCTGAAGTTAAAGTATTAAAAAGAAAAGATAAAATATACTACGATCAAAATGCTGGTTTTGGTATAGAAATAAAAAATAAAAAATACAAAGTTATAAAAGAATTTGATGTCGTACTAATAATATAACAATGAGTAGATTAAGGAAATCAGGTAGAAAAACAAAAGGTTATTTGCAACCAGACTATACAAATAAATTTAAGGGTGGAGTTGCGCTTAACATAGCTGGTATGACAAAGGAAATGGTGAGAAAGGGCCAAGAGTTTATTGCTGCAAAGAAAGAAGAAGAAGCTTCAGCTGCGGCAGAAGCTAAAGCCGCTAAAGATAAAGCAACAGCATCTCCATCTGATAGACCTGTAGACGAGATCGATGATAAAAAAATGAACTATGGAAGAGAAGAAGTAGATAGTTTCTTCCAAAGAAAAAAATTAGCAGAAGAACAAGCTGAATTCGATGCTAAAAAGAAAGAAGAAGAAGAAGGCGAAGAAGAAGAAAATCCTAATGTTGTTAAAGATTCTGATGGGAATGTTCAGTACACTGACGAGTACGATCCTGATATGTCTAAAGGAGATAGAAGAGCAGAAAAGAAATCTAATAAACGTGAAATTAAAGAAAATTTTAGAGCTGCGAAAGATGCGTGCTCGGGCAAAAGAGGTAGAGCAAAAAGACAATGTAAAAGAAGTGCTAGAAAAGATAAAAGAAGTGCTAAAAAATCTAACAGACAATCTAATAGAGCCGCTAGAAGAGCCTCTAAAGGTAAATAATGAAAAAAATAAAATCTAGTGATCTAAAGGATTTAAATTTACTAAAACATTATAGAATAATTAGAAAGTGGGCTTGTAAAATAAGTAACTTAAAAGATGCAGACTTAGAGCTGTTAGTATACTTAGACGCTATAGAACACTTTACAAAAGATGATTATAAAAAAGGTACGTACTCCTATAGTTGGGATAATAGACGCTGGAACAGATTATTGAAACAAGGGTGGATTACAGTGTGGAGAGAGAGAAACCACACCACTCAAAAATATCATATATATAAAGTTTCATACAAGTGTAAGCAACTAATAAGTCGTATGTACCGTATAATGTTAGGTGAAGAAGATATGCCTACTAAAAAACTAGAAAATAATAATAAATACTCATGGAAGGTTACAGCAAGAGCTATATCTTTCGTTAATAAAGATAAAACAAGATGACCTTAAAAAGTGAATATAATAAAAAATTAGATAAAAAAGAGTTTACACCTCCTACTATAGATTCTATCGTAGGTATGCCTACTGCTGATGGAGGAGAAACTAATTACTATTTTGAACAAAAACCTAATACAGCTATAAGTATGTTTAAACAAAATCCCCCTAAAATGAAACAAGTGAATAACTTTGGTAAATCATTTCCAATGATAAAGCCAGACCCAACGTTAAATCCTATTGGAGCAGCTGAGGTTGATAAAAATAGAGCTGCAGGAGCTGTAGATAGAAATGTGTTACAAGCTAATCCAAATCCTACACAACCAATGAATAAAGTGCCTGCTTCTCAATTTCAAAACGAGATGTTTAATAGTAGAATAGCAAGCTCTGCTGGACAGCCTTTTGATCAAGCCACAAACACGCCACAAGATCCAGTGTTTCCAAACCAACAAGGTATGGCAGCTTACGGTGCTCCAAACAGGACAATAGGTAATCAAAGTGCTGATATTATAGCAAAAGGCGGTAAAGACATTCAAGAATCAATGCAGGAAGCTGGTGAATCTATGTCAAAATCAGGAGAAGAAAAAGAAGGTAAAGCAAAAAGATTAATAGCTGGAATTGCTACAGGCGGAGCAAGTGAAGCTAGTGGTATGGGTGAAAAAATTGAGTCAGCGATGTATGACGAAGGTCCAGGATTTAATGCTGGTATAAAAAATGCAATGGAAGGTAAAACAGGTGAATTTGCTGACATGGTTGCTGCTGCTCCTGGAATGTATGGTAAACACACTAAAATAACTAAAGGTAATGTTAATGCTGCTAGAAAAGATGATAAAGCTCATATTGACTATTTAAAAAGAGATATAAATTATGACTCAAAACATGGTGGTAGTGACAAGAATATGACAGCAGATGAAAAACACATTTCTAAACTAGCAGGTGATATTAAATATGACACTCACAAAAAAAGAAAATACGATAACGTGTAAAAGTGAAAATAATCCGCGTAATTATATATAGTACACGGATATTACAAACATTAAAAAAAATAATTATGCCAAGTTACGGAGAAAAACAAAAACCTGCAGGTAAAGACATTAGTCCTAAGTGCAAGCCATACGGTACTAGAGTTATGAAATCAAACAACTCTACAATTACGCCTACACTTAAGAAAATTGATAACGTACCTTATAAAGGTAATCCAGTTTTGTTAGCACAAAGATGAATACATTAGAAGATTTAAAGCTGTACTGTTTAAATATAACATCAGCTACGGTTGTTAGTCTAGGATGGCTAGAGCCTTTATTGTCTATACTATTGTTGTTAACGACATTAGGTTATACTGCACATAAGTGGTACTTATTAAAAAATAAATAATGAGATTAGTAAAAGAAATTATCATACATTGCTCCGCTACTAGGGAAGGACAAGATATACCGGTTGAAACTATAAAAGACTGGCATATTAATTCTCGTGGCTGGAGTGACATCGGTTATCATTTCTACATCGAACTAGATGGAACTATAAAGAAAGGTAGAGATATAGACCGAATCGGAGCTCATTGCAAATCACATAATAGAAATAGTATAGGTATATGCTATTGCGGAGGCGTTGAAGCAGATGGTAAGACTCCGAAGGATACTAGAACACAAGACCAAAAAGAAAGCCTGTTACATGTCCTTAAAACGTTAAAGGCAATGTATCCAGACGCTGTTATTTATTCACACAATGAGTTTGCTAACAAAGCATGCCCATCATTTAATGCTACAGAGGAGTATGAAAATATCTGAGAACACTGAGTTTAAAATTGATATAAAAACTGTAATTGGAATAATAATGTTTACTACTACAATAGTAGGTATGTATTATACTTTGCAAGAAGATATAGAAGAAGCAAAAAATTTACCACCTACAGAAGTGAAAAGATTAGAGTATGATCTTAAAGAAAAATGGAATCACGCTAATATAGAAAATCTAAAAGAAAGAGTTGATATGATGGAACAGATGGGCGATATATTATCTGAAGAAATTAAAGTACTTTCTACATTAGTTAAAGATGGTACAAAGACTGATGGAAAGCTAGATGAATTAGCTAAACAAATTCTAGCATTGAAATCAAAAAAACGCAAGTAGTGGGTTTTGTAAGCGCAGCACAGAGAAAAGCAGTATGGGCTAGTAAGAACGAAAAAGGTTTAGCTATGTCAGAAAAGGTGGATAAAAAAGCAATGGCTTGTAATAAACCTAGAAAAACACCTACGCACAGAACAAAGTCTCATATAGTAAAAGCTTGTGAAGGTGGTAAAGAAAAAATTATTAGATTTGGACAACAAGGTGTTAGTACTGCTGGCAAACCTAAATCAGGTGAATCATCAAAGCAAAAAGCTAGAAGAAAAAGTTTTAAATCAAGACACGGTAAAAATATAGCAAAAGGCAAAATGTCTGCCGCCTACTGGGCAGATAAAGTTAAATGGTAAAATTATGGAAACTCAAGGATTAGGAGATATGATTGAAAGATTTACTACTGTCACAGGTATTAAAAAATTAGCTGATAAAATTCCTGGAGGGTGTGGATGCAGAGAACGTAAAGAATTTTTTAATAAAATTAAAGTTCCTAAAATATAAAAAATAAGATATGGCTTTTAAATTAAGACAACCAATAAAAATAGATCCAGTTGCTAGGTATGAAGTACCTTTTCAACCAGACAACTTTGAAGATAAAACTGGGTTAGTAGCTAGAGCTAATGACAATGGTAATATGATTGTAAATAAGAATATTCCAAAAGATTCTAAGCTAAGAAAGGTTGCAGAGTCTCATGAGGACCATCATTTAAGAGATATAATGGATGGAAAATTAGCTTATGATGATAAAGCTGTTTACCACAATATGGATGGTAAAGGTATGAAAAGAACTCCAAGATCTAAATTTAATGAAAGTGATAAAAGTTTACCTTGGGAAGCTCCAGCTTATGCCGCCGGTGAAAAGATGGAACAGAAAGACATGAGGCCAAATACAGAAAAACTAGATGGACCTCCAAATATGTATGATGATACACCACTTGCTTTTGTTAAGCAAATGGGTAAAAGAAAAAGAAGCGCTGACATGGATAAAGTTTCAATGAACGAGAGATTTGGAACAGCTATGGTTAAGAAATTTGGTAAAGGCTTAAATTTAGAAGTAAACCTAGATGATACAGGTGATGAAGGTGAAAAGGAAAAAGAAAAGCTAAAAGCTCAAGCAAAAGCAAATGCAGAAGCTGAGTTAGCTAAAAAGAATTATAATCAAGAAGTTATGCCTGACGGTAGAATTAAGTTTTCAAAATCGGCAGAAGGAAGCGCTAGTGGCGAAGACGATATAGTTCCTGGAAGCGATGCAAAAGTAGTTCCTCCTAGTAAAAGAACTACAGATCCAGAAGGTTATTTAAAAAAATTAATAGACTCTGGAAAAACAAGAGAAGAAGTTATGGCAGGTAGTTTAACTAGCTCAAAGTATTACGATTTATTCCCTTCTAGCAAAGAAACAGCAACTGCTAGTGATGAATATTACGAAACTCCTACGAAAAAAATACCACCACCAACAAAAACAACACCAGATCCAAAACCAAAGAAAAAGTGTCCTCCTGGTTTTGCGTTTGCAGGAAGTAGAGGATGCGTTAAAATGCCAAAACAAAAAGGAAAAAAGAGGTACAAAAAACTTAAACAAAAGTTAAGCTCTACTAAAAAATCAACCGAATGCGTATTTGGTCAAAAATGCTAATATGTCAAAAAAGTCATTTAAAGAAACTAAAATAGGTGCTTTTCTATCAAGTAAAGCCCCTAAGGTACTACAAGCTCTTGGAGATGTACTGCCTAATCAAGGAACACTTGGTGTAGTAAAAAATCTTATATCAAGTGATAATAAGATTAAGGCAGTTGACAAAGAGCAAGCTATGAAGCTTATAGAGCAAGATATAGCTGAAATGAAAGAGGTATCAAGTAGATGGAGAGCAGATATGAAGTCTGACTCTTGGTTAAGTAAAAATACTAGACCACTAGCTTTAATGTTCCTAACTGGATCAGCTGTATTTATGATGGCTGTAGATTCTTTTCATTTGCAATTTGATGTTGATGAAGCTTGGATAAACTTATTAAAAACATTACTGGTAACAGTTTATGTAGCATACTTCGGAAGTCGTGGTGCTGAGAAAATAACAAAAATAAATAAATAAAATGCGAGGATTAATAGGAAACACGGCTGCAGAGCCTAGAGTTTTTGGCCACGACGCTGTAGATATAGTTATAGGTGCTGTAAATACTACTTGGTCAGTAGATGGAGGAGTTTCTGCTTTAACAAATGGAGGCTCAGGTTACACAACTGGAACTGGAGTTGTTACAACGTCAAGTGGCAGTGGCACTGGATTAACAGTTGATACTGTTGTTGACGGTGATATTGTTACTTCATTTACAGTAAACGCTGTAGGGTCAGGATATGTTGTTGGAGAAACAATAACAATATCTGGTGGCACAGGTGCTACGTTCACCATAACAAATATAGATATACCAAACACAGAAGAAAGAGGTTGTGTAATTCTTCACACTTCAAATAGCAGTGCTGAAGTTAGTTTAATAATGGAATCAGGTAACCCTATAACTGTAAGAGTTAAAGCTGAAGATGTAGTAGGTCATCAATGTCCACTATTAGTTAGAAGAGTAACAGCAGGTAGCGATTTAGTAGCTATATACTAAAACAAATAAACAATAAAATCAAATCAAATAAAATGAGTAAAAAAATAGACAAAATAACTGATGAAGAGTTAAAATCAGTACAAGATCAACAAATGAAATTAAACACTATATTGCAAGAGATAGGTGTTTTAGAAACTAAAAAACATGCTTTTCTTCATGATGTAGCTAATACTAATGAAGAAATAAATGAATTTAAAAAATCTTTAGAAGAAAAATACGGTAGTGTAACTATCAATCTTCAAGATGGTTCTTTTAAACCTATAGAAAAAGAAAGTGTCGAAGATAAGAAAAATTAGTATAGGTTCTGACTATAAGAATGATGCAATGCATTATTCCTTAGGTCAAGAGGTTTACGGTGGTCATATTATTAATGATATACTTTTTGAACAAGATGACAACTCTTATAATATTTTTATTATTAAAAATAATGAAGTTTTACCTTGGAAAAAGTTTAATTCTAATATGGCTGTATCTGTAGAGTACGATCTTAATTATTAATGAATAGTTTATATAATTTTATTGTTAAACCTTTTAATGAAAGATATAACAATAAAGTATCAATAGGTGAAAAAACGCTTATTGTTAATACCCAAATATCACACCACCAATTTGTGAGTAAAAAAGCAGTTGTTTGCGCAATACCAGCTGCTTTTAAAACTCCAATAAAAAAAGGAGATATAGTTTATATTCATCATAACTTATTTAGAAGATGGTATGACCAAAAGGGTAGAGAACGTAATAGTTCCAGTTATTTTAAAGAAGACTTATATTTTGCTTCACCAGATCAAATATATATGTATAATTTAAAAGCACACTTAGACTATTGTTTTGTAAAGCCTATAAATAATAAAAACAATTTAAACGGCTTAAAAACAGAAAAAAATGTTGGTATATTAAAATATAATAATACCTCCTTAGAAGCCGCTGGAATAACACCTGAAGAGCTTGTTACATTCACCCCAGACTCTGAATTTGAGTTTATTATAGAAGGTGAATTACTTTATTGTATGAAATCAAATGATATAGCCTTAATACATGAATACGAAGGAAACGAAATTGAAAATAATCCAAGCTGGGCAAAAAGCAGTTGAGGAGTTGATTAAGGTAGCAAAAGAAAAAATTGTAGACTCAGACGACGATGTAAGCGCTGATAGATTAAAAAATGCTGCCGCTACTAAAAAATTAGCTATATTCGATGCTTTTGAAATACTGAATAGAATACAAGAAGAGGAAGATATTTTAAACGAAAAACCTAAAGAAGTTAAAGATCAAAAAACTTTTAAAGGCTTTGCAGAGGGGAGAAGTAAATGAGTTATAAACAAACACTTTGGAAAGAAGTAAAAGACGTTGTTAATGGCAAAATTCTAAAAAAACAAAATCGTTTTAAAAAATGGGATTATGGATACAATGTTGAATATGATTTTATAGTAATAAGTAAAACCGGAAAAATTGGACAAATCATTGAAATACAGAATCTCAGGATTGCTTTACCAGCAGCAGATGAATCGTTTAAACGAAGTGAAAAAAAAGAGGAACAATACTGGCAAAAAGCAGAATACCCAAAAGAATTAAGTAGAATTAAAAGTAGGTTTGATTGGGAAGAATACCCATCAGACTTTAAAGAAAAATGGTACGACTATATCGATAATGAATTTACTAGAAGAGAGCAAGGATTTTGGTTTTACAACAATGGTATTAATACTTACATTACTGGTACTCATTATATGTACTTGCAGTGGTCAAAAATCGACATTGGGTCACCAGAGTATAGGGAATCAAATAGATTATTCTTTATATTTTGGGAAGCATGTAAGGCAGATCACAGATCTTACGGGATGTGCTACCTTAAAAACAGAAGGTCTGGATTTTCATTTATGTCCTCGGCCGAACTTGTTAACCAAGCAACAATATCTAGTGATGCCAGATTTGGTATACTCTCTAAATCTGGAGCAGATGCTAAAAAAATGTTCACAGATAAAGTTGTACCAATATCCGTTAACTATCCGTTTTTCTTCAAGCCGATCCAAGACGGTATGGATCGTCCTAAGACGGAACTGGCATATAGGGTTCCAGCTTCAAAACTTACTAGAAGAAAGCTTGAAAGTAATGAGCAACTAAGAGAGTTAGATGGACTTGATACAACTATTGACTGGAAAAACACTGGTGACAACTCTTATGATGGTGAAAAGCTAAAATTATTAGCACACGATGAAAGCGGTAAATGGGAAAGACCTGATAACATATTAAACAACTGGAGAGTTACAAAAACTACATTAAGACTAGGATCAAGGATCGTAGGTAAGTGTATGATGGGCTCAACTTCAAACGCATTAGACAAAGGTGGAGACAACTTCAAAAAACTATACGACAATTCAGACGTTAAAAAAAGAAATAAAAACGGACAAACTTCTTCTGGACTCTATTCTTTTTTCATTCCTATGGAGTGGAACTACGAAGGATTCATGGATACTCACGGACTGCCTATCTTCGTTGGAGGGAAAAATCCAATCAAATCAATTGATGGTTCTACAATTACAACAGGAGTTATCCAACACTGGGACAACGAAGTTGAAGGATTAAAACATGATCAAGACGCGTTAAACGAGTATTATAGACAGTTTCCAAGAACTGAAAAACATGCATTTAGAGATGAAACAAAAGATAGCTTATTTAATTTAACAAGAATATATCAACAAATAGATTATAATGAAGAATTAAATCAAAGTGTTGGTGTTACTTCTGGTAATTTTCAGTGGGTTAACGGTGTAAAAGATACTCAAGTTATTTTTTATCCAAATACCAAAGGTAGGTTTAAGGTTTCTTGGGTACCACCTGTTAGTTTACAAAACAAAGTAATATTAAGAAATGGAGTTAAGTATCCAGGTAACGAACATATTGGAGCTTTTGGCTGTGACAGTTACGACATTAGCGGTACTGTGGATGGTAAAGGTAGTAAAGGAGCACTACATGGATTAACTAAGTTTTCCATGGAAGATGCACCACCGAATCATTTTTTTTTAGAATATATAGCTCGTCCAGACACTGCTGAAACTTTTTTTGAAGACATACTAATGGCGTGTGTTTTTTATAGTATGCCAATACTAGCTGAAAATAATAAACCAAGACTATTGTACTATTTCAAACGTAGAGGCTATAGAGGGTTTAGTATCAATAGACCTGACAAGCTTTATAATAAACTTTCTCCTACAGAAAAAGAAATAGGTGGTATACCTAACACTAGTGAAGATATTAAACAAGCTCACGCAGCTGCTATAGAGTATTATATAGAAACTTATGTTGGAGCACTTCAAAATGGATACGGAGATATGTACTTTCAAAGAACTTTAGAAGACTGGTCTAGGTTTAATATTAATGCAAGAACTAAGTATGATGCTTCTATTAGTTCTGGTTTAGCAATTATGGCTTGTAACAAAAATAAATATAGACCAACACCCATTAAGAAACAAAAAGATATTAATTTAGGAATCCGAAGGTATAACAACGAAGGATCTATTTCACAAATAATAAAATAAATGAAGATTAACAACACTTATAGCTCTTTCCCTGATCAGGTTGTACCTGATGAAGTAAAACAAAGCATGGAATATGGCAAGCAGGTTGGTCAAGCTATTGAAGGCGATTGGTTTAGTGGTACTAGATCAGGAATGGAAAATAGATTTAATACAAACTTCAATAACTTTAGAAACCGTAGACTATATGCTAGGGCAGAGCAACCAGTACAAAAATATAAAGATGAAATGGCTATAAATGGCGATTTGTCTTATTTGAATTTAGATTGGAAGCCAGTACCTATAATACCAAAATTTGTTGATATAGTTGTTAATGGTATGGATGATAAGCTATATGATATAAAAGCTTATGCGCAAGATCCAGAGTCAAGAAAAAAAAGATCTAAATATGCTGAAGACATATTAAGAGATATGGAAGCTAAGTCTTTTTTAAATGAAATACAAGGCACACTTAATTTAAACATGTACAATAGTGATAATCCAGAAGAACTTCCAGAAAACAAAGAAGAACTAGATTTACACATGCAACTTAGTTATAAACAAGCTTCTGAGATAGCTTGTGAAGAAGCTATTAATAATACTTTAGATTATAATAAATATCATTTAACAAAAAGAAGAGTTATAGAGGATTTAGTTGTCTTAGGCATAGGAGTTTGTAAAACCGACTGGAACAAAGCAGAAGGAGTTACAGTAGAATATGTAGACCCTACTAGAGTTGTTCATTCATATAGCGAAGATCCTAATTTTGAAGATTTATGGTATGTTGGTGAAATTAAACCAATATCACTTGCTGATTGCAAAAAGCAGTTTCCTAATTTAACAAATTCAGAGTTAGAAAAGTTAGAACAGTATCAAGGTAATAGTAGTTTTTTATATAACTACAACGGTAGAAGAGATGGTAATTCTATATACATACTGTATTTTGAGTACAAAACATACAGCGAACAAGTATTTAAAATTAAAAAAACAGCTACTGGTTTAGATAAATCCTTAGAAAAGCCAGATACTTTTAATCCAGAATCTAATGATAATTTTGATAGAGTTAGTAGGTCAATAGAAGTTTTGTATAGTGGAGCAAAAGTTTTAGGATATGACATGATGCTTAAATGGGAAATGGCAAAAAATATGACTAGACCTAAATCTAATTTAGTTAAAGTAAACATGAATTATAGTTTATGTGCACCTAGATTATATAATGGTAGAGTAGAATCTTTAGTTAGTAGAATGATGGGTTTTGCAGATATGATTCAATTGACTCATTTAAAAATCCAACAAGTAATATCTAAAGTAATACCAGACGGTGTTTACTTAGACGTTGATGGTTTAGCCGAAGTAGATTTAGGTAATGGAACCAACTATAACGCTAAAGAAGCTTTAAATATGTATTTTCAAACTGGTAGTATACTAGGTAGATCTATGACTACAGAGGGAGATCCAAACAATGGTAGAATACCTATACAAGAATTAGTCAAAAGCGATGGTGGTAGTAAGATACAATCTTTAATATCTACTTACCAATATTACTTACAAATGATTAGAGATGTTACTGGACTTAATGAAGCTAGAGACGGGAGTGTTCCTAACTCAGATTCATTAGTTGGTTTACAAAAACTAGCTGCTGCAAATTCAAATACAGCAACTAAGCATATACTTAACAGCTATCTATATTTAACTATAAAAACTTGTGAAAACATAGTTTTAAGAACTTCTGATAGCATAGAGTTTGCTTTAACAGAAGAAGCTTTAAAAAATAGCATATCAACATGGAATGTAGGTCAATTAGAAGATTTAAAGTTAGTTCATCTAGCTGATTTTGGTATATTTTTTGACTTAGTTCCTGACGAAAGAGAAAAAGAAATGTTAGAAGCTAATATACAAGCAGCTTTACAAAGTGGTAGTATAAACCTAGAAGATGCTATAGATATTAGACAAATAAACAATCTTAAGCTAGCTAATCAAATGATAAAGTTAAAGCGTAAAAAAGCAGCAGAAGCTGCTCAAAAAGCTAGTGAAGCTAATATAGCTGCGCAAGGAGCTGCTAACGCAGAAGCAAGTAATGCAGCTGCAACTGCTGAAGTTCAAAAACAGCAAGCTATACTAGACACTAAACTTAAGTTTGAAAAAGGTAAATCAGGTTTTGAAATAGAAAGAATGAGAGTTGATTCTCAAATAAAAAGAGAATTAATGGAGCTTGAGTTTAATTACAACATGCAACTTGGTCAGCAAAGAGTAAATAAAGAAAGTCAAAAAGAAACTGAAATAGAAGAAAGAAAAGATAAGAGAGCTAGAATAGTAGGTACTCAACAGAGTGCAATGATAGATCAAAAGAAAAATGATTTATTACCAATAAATTTTGAAAACAATGACGAAAGCCAAGGTTTAGAAATTTAAACATTTATTAATTTATATTATATTATATTATGTCAGATAAAATAGAAAACGAATCTGCCAGCAAAGAATCTTTGAAGATTAAAAAAAAGCCTGGTAGACCAAGAAAAATGATAAAAGAAGAATCTATAAATAAAGTAGATTTAGTAAAAAAACAAGAAGATGCCATTCAAGAGCAAAGCCCAGTCAAAGTGGATGAAAATAAACAAACCTCAACTTTGGAAAAGGTGGAGGAAAGAGCACCCGAACCAAAATCTGAAAACCCTATTGAAAAAGAAAAAGAAGTAACAATAATAAAAGAAAAAGCAGTTGAAGATTTAAAAGCTGAAACTAAAGAAGCTATTAGAGACGAGAGAGTATCTGGTATTAAACTACCTGAAAACGTGGAAAAGCTAGTTAATTTTATGGAAGAAACTGGTGGTACTGTAGAAGATTATGTTACTTTAAATAAAGACTATACCAAGTATGATGACAAACTACTTGTTAGAGAATTTTATAAAAAAACTAGACCGCATCTTAACGATGATGAAGTTAGCTTCTTAATGGAAGATAATTTTACATATGACGAAGAAGCGGACGAAGAAAGATTTGTACGTAAGCAAAAGCTAGCGTACAAAGAAGAAGTTGCGAAAGCCAAAAACTTTTTAGAGCAAATGAAAAGTAAATATTATGATGAAATCAAGTTGAGGCCATCTGTTACTAATGAGCAGAAAAAAGCTAATGAGTTTTTCCAGCGATACAATAAAGAACAAGAAGCACTAATACAAGCAAGACAGGAGTTTGTTAAAAGTACTGAAGATTTTTTCCACAACAAATTTGAAGGTTTCAATTTTGAGGTAGGAGATCAAAGATTCAAGTACCAAGTATCAAATCCTACTGAAATGACTAATGCTCAAAGTGATGTTACTAAAATTATAAGTAAGTTTACAGATAAAGAAGGTAATATTAACGATATGAGTGGTTATCATAAAGCTTTGTATGCTGCTAGAAATGCAGATAGATTAGTTGAACATTTTTATGAGCAAGGTAAAGCCGACGCTACTAGAGATATTATAGCAAAGTCTAAAAACATTGATAATGATCCAAAGCCAATGGCTACTGAAACAATGAGTAATGGTTGGAAAGTTAAAGCAATAAGTGGTGTTGATAGTTCTAGATTGAAAATTAAGAAAAAATCATAATAAAAAAAATAAAAACATGAGTTTTAACACAGGTGGGAGTTTTCCTGCATCGATAGTTCCTATGCCAAACCAAGTAGTTGTACAAGATAATTATATCGACTTCAACACGGTTGCTGGTGGACAATGGGCACAACAATATCTACCAGAGCTTTATGAGCAAGAGGTAGAAAGATACGGAAACAGGACTTTGTCTGGTTTCTTGAGAATGGTAGGAGCTGAAATGCCTATGACATCTGATCAAGTTATTTGGACTGAACAAAACAGATTACACATTGCTTATAACACAGTACAAGTTGCTGCTGTTGGTGGTGCTGCTGATATTACAGTAACAATAACTCCAGGTGCTGGTAACCCATCTACTTCAGGTATTAGAGTTGGTAACACAATTTTAATTTCTGATAATGCTACTGGGTTAGTTACTACTAAAGCTTTAGTTACTGCTTCAAATGCTTCAGGTTATACTTTAACTTGTGAGTTATATGAAGTTACTGCTGCCGCTTTAACTGCTGCTGCTACTATTATAACAGGTGCTGCTTCAAATAGTTTATTTGTTTACGGTTCTGAATTTCCAAAAGGAAGTAACGGAATGAGTGGAGCAATTGAACCAGGTGTAACTACTTTTACTAATTCACCAATTATCTTAAAAGATAACTACGAATTAAGTGGTTCTGATGCTGCACAAATTGGATGGATCGAAGTTGCTACTGAAGACGGTACTTCTGGATACTTATGGTATCTAAAAGCTGAGTCTGAAACTAGATTAAGATTTGAAGATTATATGGAAATGTCAATGGTTGAAGGAGAGTTAATGACTAACGCTGCTACTGCTTTTGGAGCTGGATTCACCCCAGGTGGTGCTGCTCAAAACATTAAAGGTACTGAAGGTTTATTCGCTGCTATTGAAGCAAGAGGTAATGTATACTCTGGTTTTGCTGGTGCGGCTGCTCCTGGTTCTGGTGCTTTAGCTGATTTCGATACAATCTTAAAACAACTAGACAAGCAAGGTGCGATTGAAGAAAATATGTTATTTTTATCAAGATCTACGGCTCTTGATTTTGATGACATGTTAGCTGCTGTTAATGGTGGATTTGCTTCATCTCAAGCTGCTTCTTACGGTTTATTTGATAATGAAGCTGAAATGGCACTTAACTTTGGTTTTTCAGGTTTTAGAAGAGGTTCTTATGACTTCTATAAAACTGATTGGAAATACTTAAATGATGCTACTACAAGAGGTTTATCTAACTCCATTGATGGTGTTATGATACCAGCTGGTACATCTACAGTATACGATCAAATGTTAGGATCAAATATCAGACGTCCTTTCTTACACGTAAGATTTAGAGCTTCTGAAACTGAAGATCGAAGATTCAAAGCATGGATCACTGGATCTGTTGGTGGTGCTTATACTACTGATTTAGATACAATGAGAGTTAATTTCTTATCTGAAAGATGTTTAGTTACACAAGCTGCTAATAACTTCGTGTTATTCAAAGGAGCATAATTAATTATTAACATTTAAAAAATAAGAAAATGGGATATGTAAAATTGTTAAAAGCTGACGCAAAATTTGATTTGCTATCAGCTGACAACGTAGGTTCAGTTAAAGTAACTGGTGGTGACATTATAGTTGAATATCTTTCGGGATTTAAAGTAACTATTGATGGAGCTGGTACTTTAGTACAGAAAGACGTTGATTTAATAATCGATGCTATGGATAAAATAAATGGAGCTTCTGGCCCAGGTATTTTCCCAGCAGCATTAAGTGGATTAATTGCGGGTACAGATGTAGCTGCAGTAAGCTAGTTAACAAAATAACAAGATCCCGCTTCGGCGGGGTCTTTTTTAAATTATTATATTATATTATATTATGGAAACAAAAGAAAAGAAAACTACAGCTAAAGCTGTAAAAACTCCTGAAGTAAAAAAAGACACTTGGGAATATAAAGATAGAACTTATTTTTTAATAGGTAATAAAACGCCTTTAACTTATACTATACCTAGTAGACACTCAACAAGATACCCTTTAGTTTGGTTTGATTCAGAAAAAGGTTATGAAAGAGAAATGAGATATGCTACTAATCAAAAAAGTATATTTGTTGAAGAACAAGAAGGCCAGGTAACATTAAAACATATTGTATTTGACAAAGGTGTTTTAATAGTTAAAAAAGAAAAAAGAAATTTACAAGAGTTTTTGCTTAAACACCCTCATAGAAACGTTGTTTTTAAAGAACATGACAAAGTTGTTATAGCTGAAAATGATTTTGAACATTTAGAAGAAGAAATAGAAGCTATGAATATGGCTTACGAAATGGACATAGATCATTGTGAAGCTATACTAAGGGTTGAAAAAGGATCTGGAGTTGCTAAAATGAGTAGCAAAGAAATAAGAAGAGATTTAATATTGTTTGCTAAATCAAATCCAGCTTTATTTATAGATCTAGCAGAAGACGAAAATGTACAACTAAGGAATTTTGCTATAAGAGCTGTCGAAGAAAACATAATTGGATTATCTGATGACAATAGATCTTTTACTTGGAAAAGTAATGGCAGAAAACTAATGAGCGTACCATTTGACGAAAACCCGTATTCAGCAATGGCTGCTTGGTTTAAGACAGATGAAGGTTTAGAGGTTTTTAGATCAATAGAGAAAAAGTTCCAATAACAAGTGATTATAATAAAGGTGGTTTAATCACCACCTTTTTTTTTTAAAAATAAAACAAAATGGCTATAAACATAAATCAGGTATATAAATCTGTACTTGTAGTATTACAACAAGAAAAAAGAGGTGTGCTTACGCCCACTGAATTTAACAAAGTTGCTACACAAGCGCAGCAAGAAATATTCATTGAATATTTTGATGAACTAAACCAGTTACTTAGACAACCACAGACGAGTTTAGCATACGCTGATAGATATGCTTTATTAGATGAAAAAATACAAATATTTAAAAGAGTAGAAACTTTAAGTACTTCTGCAACTGGAACTGTAACTCCAACTGTTTCAGTGCAAGAACTAGGTGATGTTGTTTATTTTGAGAGTAATGCCAGTCCAGGTAGAGAAGTTCAAAGAATACAAAAACATGAAGTATATACTACTAATCAATCTCCACTAACTAAGCCAACAACAACTTACCCTGTATATACATATGAAAACAATGTTATACAACTGTATCCGTCAACTATCGTTAATGGAACAAATGATATTCAACTAAACTTTTTAAAATATCCATCAGATGTTAAATGGGGATTTACCATAGATACAGAATTAGGTAATTATATTTACAATGAGCAAAGTTCTGTAGACTTTGAACTCCATCAATCAGATCAACCAATGGTAATAGATAAAATACTAGGGTATGCAGGCGTCATGACTAGAGATCAAGTAGCTATGCAATTTGCAGCTGGTAAAGAACAACAAATAGATATTGACGGACAAAAATAAAAAATTATGGCAACAACACCTTTATCAAACGCTTTTATATCACTTAATGATATTATAAACAACTTTTTAATTTCTTATACTGGCATGGGAAAGTTAATTCCAGATGCCATAAGAACAGAAGTTGTATTCCACGCGCGTAGATGCTTACAAGAATTTGCATATGAGACTATAAAAAGTCAATTCGTAGAAGGACCTACCGCTGTTGTATCAGGTGTAGCTAGGGCTTTACCAACAGATTTTGTTGCTGTCATATCAGCAACAAACACAGTACCAGTGCCAAACACGCCTCTTACAGAGGTTTCAAAATTAGTTGATCTTACAACTGAAACTTTTTTTATAAACTATGTGGCTAAAACTATTGTTTATGGTGACAGTGGTGATGCGACATTAACGTATTTATCAAATGCACTTACAACAGATGAATCAGCTGCAATACCTAAATTAGCAGAACAAGCTTTATATGCTTGTATGATTTATGCTATACTTGCCAATAGAGAAAGCACTAGGCCAGATGTATTACAAAGGTTACTTATAGAAAAAACTGACAAACTAGAAAAAGCCAAGTCAAGACTAGTATTTACTAACTTCGATTAAAAAAAACAATATGGCTATAAATGTAAACACAGTATATATTACGGTATTAAGTATATTAAACAAAGAGCAGCGTGGCTATTTAACACCTTTTGAATTTAACCAAGTAGCTACTCAAGTTCAATTAGATATATTTGAAAAGTTTTTTCAAGACTACAATCAGTATATACGAATGCCGCAAACAGATGTAGAGTTTGCTTCAAGAATGGACCATATAATGGAAGAGTTTCAAGTATTTGAAAAAAGTGCTAACGCTTCTAATACTCCAACAACAAATGTATATAACCAACCAACTGATCTACATAGATTTGGATCTGCTTCTTGGACTGTTGGCACAAACTCACCGCCTATAGAGATAATAAGTAATAAAGTATACAATCAGATAAAACTATCTGATCTTACACAACCTTCTAAAAATCTTCCTGTAGCTAAGTATAATCAAAATAAATTAACAGTTTTTCCAGATCCAGGAGTTTATGCCGACACTGATGTTGTCTTTAATTATATTAGAAAACCAATAGACCCAGACTGGGCTTTTACAACGGGTAACGTAGGACAATATGTTTATGATAGTGTAGGCTCTGTAGATTTTGAAATAAGCGATAGCCAGCAAACTGAAGTTATATTAGAAATATTAAAATATTCAGGAGTTATAGTAAGAGACACGGAGATAGTTCAAGCTGCTTCCTCACAATTAGCTAAAGAAGAAAATAATTCAAAACAATAAGATATGACTAAAACAGTAGCAAATATTCCAATACAAGAAAATGACGCTGTGTACTACGCGGGTCAAATGAGGTTAGGTCCTTTTTCAGCTGGCACTACTGAAATAACTTTTAACCCAGGTGATGGTGGTCCACTTAACACTACTTTAATATCAAACTATAACTCAGCTTTTCAATATGTTACGGATACAGGTAATTTTAATTTGCATGTACTTCCTAATGCTACAACAATACCTGATGTAAGTAACATACTAGCAGACGGAACTTTTTACGTAAAGAATCCTATTAACAACACTGTAGGACTTCAAACTGCACTATCTGCAAATGAATATGTTTTCTTACAATTAAGTAATCAAGCCATTGGAGATAACTATGGTAGTTATAGATATACTTCTTTAGACGATGTTATAAATAATTTCTTAATAATGTATGTTGGAGATGAAAAAACTTTAACAAAGGTTAAAAGAACAGATGTGTTATTTACCGCTAGAAGAGCTATGCAAGAGCTGTCATATGATACACTTCCTTCTGCTAAATCTATAGAAGCTACTGTTCCTATAAACTTAACAATACCTATACCTAAAGATTATGTTAACTATGTTAAAATGTCTTACATAGACGACAATGGTGTGTTACATATTATTTACCCATTAAATGGACTAAGCTCTAATCCAACAGACTTAACAATAGACGATGGAGACGGTATTCCTTTGCAAAGTTTTTTTGGAAATAATCTTCAAGCATCTCAATCATTAACAGAAGAAAGATGGGCTAAAGCTAATCAAAAAAATATAAGTGGTTCTAAATTTGATCAGGCAAATATTTACGATCATGACTGGTGGAAACAAGCATATGGGCAAAGATATGGTTTAAGTCCTGAGCTATCACAAAATAATGGTTATTTTAGTATAAACGAAAGATTAGGAGTTATATCTTTTTCTAGCAACTTATCAGGTAGATTAATAAACGTAGACTACATATCTGATGGCTTGTCTTTAGATTTAAACTCTTTAGTACCTAAAATGGTGGAAGATGCTTTATATTCAAAGATAATGGCTATGATGATAATGCCAAGAAGAGATGTTGATCCAGGTACTAAAGCTTTTTGGAAAAGAGATGCATATGTAAAAACTCGTAATGCTAAAATAAGATTATCTAACTTAAAATTAGATGAGATCGTACAAGTCTTTAGAGGACAATCAAAGTGGATTAAACACTAATTAAATGCAAAGAAAATTTCAACATACATTTACTAAATCTAAAATGAATCAAGATTTAGACGCTAGGCTGCTGTCTTCTGACGAGTACAGGGAAGGTGTTAACATATCTGTTTCAAGAGCTGAAGCCGATGATGTTGGTGCATTAGAAAATATATTAGGTAATTCCTTGCTATCTTCACTTAATTCTTCTTCTCCTTTTTTAACACAAATTATTGGCTGGTATTTTAATCAAGACACTAATAAGGTTTATATATTTGATACAAATTATCAAGATAACTCTGTTGACCAAATAAGTAATTTTTGTCCTGTAGGTACTGAAAATAGAATATTAGTTGTAGATATAGATTCTCAAGTAGTTTCTACTATAGTGACTGGTAGATTTTTAAATTTTTCTTGGAATAATCCTATAAATGATGTTGTTATACTTGAAGATTTAATGTTTTGGACAGACAATAGAAATCAGCCAAGAATGATAAATGTTAAAACCGCTGAGTCAAATCCAAATTATTATTTCAATGAAGATCATGTTTCAGTTGCTAAATATAATCCTTTTAAACCAATTTCACTAAACTCTGAATATAATCCAAGAGTTTGGTATTTTAATTTTAATATAGAGCAATACACAGATTATGATTGGAATAGTATATATAGTTTTATTGTACTAGATCCAGTATATAATCCTACAAAAGAATATCAAATAGCACAAGGTGTTAGTCCTTCTGTTGCTAAAGATAGTGATACTGTAGCTGCTTTAAGAAATAACATAGGTTGTCAAGGATATTTGAAATCTGATGCATTTACAACTCCAAATTTTGAACTATTTGAATTTAAAATAGCAGCAACAGCTATATCTAAGTTCGCAGATGCTAATGGTCAAAAGCTTGAAAATGCTTTAATGGTTTTTATAGACAGAAATCTTAATGCTAACATGGCTAATACTTTAGGTTTTACAAATCCTGCTAGCCCTTCAGCATCTACTGAAGTTAGTCCTGTGTTTTTTGTTGATCAAACATCTAAGGACGTTAGCTCTCCTTGGTTAAGAGAATCTCAAGCTAGAGTAACTGTTAAAGATGTTGATTCGCAAAGTAATACAATTGAATTTGCGCCTGTTAGTGGTGTAGGTGGTAAGGTTTATTTAAACGTGCTATATGACTTAGGAACTGCTTTAGTATTTAATTCTTTAAATAAAGGTGGAGCAACTGGAGAAATAAGTAAAGGAGTTTATGAAATACCTGATCATTTCCCTAAAAACATACCGCAATCAGGAACTCCTTTAACGCCAGACTCATCTGTTGGATACATAAGAGTTACACATCCTAAATTAGATCCTCTTAAATATTATGTAGTAACAGAAGCTAGTGATCCAGGAGCTACAACTGCCCCTTTTCAATTTATTAAAATAAGAGAATTATCTGGTTTTGTTAATGGCACATTGTCAAGCGTTATTGATCCAAATTCTTTAAATCTTACCCTTGGTGATCAGCTTTCTTTTCATTGGCCTAATTCTTTTTACGACTACGAGTTTCCTGGAGATCCAAACTTTTTACAAGACAAGTTTGTTAGATTTAGTTATAGGTTTAAGTTTGATGATGGGCAATATTCTTTAATAGCTCCTTTTACTCAAGCAACTTTTATTCCTAAACAAAAAGGTTATTTTTTAAAAGACATAGGCGCAAGAGAATACAATGAAAATATTGATTTACAAAGAAATAATTCATTTATAAATCAAGAAGACTTAGCAGGAGAAAGAACCATTAATGACTTTATGGAAAATGAAGTTACTAATATTGTTTTAAACATAACAAATGAATATAAAATAAACGAATTAGCTAATAAGTTAAAAATTGATGAAATAGATATTTTATATAAATCTTCAGATACTAATAACATAAATGTAATAGATACTATATCTATAACCGATGAAAGTATAACAACTAATTCTACAAATACTTTTCAATATACTTATCAATCAAAATCTCCAATAAAAACTCTTAGAGAAGCAGAGACTACACGAGTTTATGACTTAGCACCGGTTAGAGCAAAAACCTTGTCTGCATCCGGTAATAGAATAATATATGGTAACTTTTTTGATAAACACACTTCTCCAGAAGGATTGGGTTATTTTGTTTGTGCTAATCAAAAAATGACGCCAGGTAGTATAACTCAAACTAAAGATGTAATAATAGGTACACCTAAAAATAATGTATCTCCTTACTTACCTAATAGATTTGCAAATGTATCATATCCTAATCATAGTTTAAAACAAAATAGAACTTATCAAGTTGGTTTAATTCTTCAAGACAGATATGGTAGATCTTCAGATGTTATATTATCAAAGTTCACTAAAACAAACTTTACATTAAGAGACGGTGTTTATGCAGATGATCCTTTAGTATTTTTTGGATCTACATTTTTTCATGAGTACTTAAATTCTGTAACAACTCCTTTGACTGATCAAACCTCATCTGCTGAACATGCCAAAATATATGCAGGTATAGTTAATTGGCCAGGAGACTCTTTAAAAATGCTTTTTACAGAAGAATTACCTAGAAGAATATCCTACGCGAATGGTTATCCTGGTCTATATGAAGATCCATTTACATCAGCTGAAATGGTACTAGTACCTAATGTTACAAGTAGTGGTGTTTCTTATATAGAACTTCTAGCTGGCTTTACAGACAACGTACAACCTGGCATGCAGGTTCAATGGGCTACAAGCTTTACAGACACTACTATAAAAACTTTATTAGTAAAATCAGTTGTAGTAAATGCTACTTATAAAGGAACTAATCCTAATTATATTTATTATAATCAAATAGAATTAACTGATGCTGACGGAAACTATGTTACTATAGGTGAACTACCTCCTAGATATGTTCCAGGGACTCCAGTTGTAGATAGTACACCAACTCCACTTCAATTTATAGAAGCTGATAACCCTTTAGGTTGGTATTCTTACAAAGTAGTTGTTAAGCAACAAGAGCAAGATTATTACAACGTGTACTTACCTAGTTTACTTAGTGGTACTCCTGTAATAAAACCTTTTAAACTTAAATGTTCTGTTGCGTCAGGTAGTAATATTTTTACTGTAGACCCTATAGGAACTATGGAATACTTAACTTTTCCTTTGTTAAGAGGCATGAAGTTAAGGTTTGGTAGTGCTAATTATTTTATATCTAATATATTAAATTACACTCAGTTTGAAACAACAAAAATTGCTTCACAAACTTTTAGTGCTACAGAATTTGAATTTAGTACTTCCTCTTCTATTGGTATATTAAATACTACAACTTTACTAACTGATAACGCAAATAAAGTTCCACCAGCGCTAAACGAAGCTAGTCCAGTTCAACAAAATTTTTCTACAAGTAACGTTGAGTTAATACCTAGATATGCTTTATACAACAAATGGACAAACGATGGAAGTGATTTTAATTTAACAAACCATGCTGCAATGCCAATATTTCCAGGCAAGCAAAATCTTAAAGTGCAGTCTATTGGTAATTTTGAAAACTTATTTCCAAGAGGTACTTATTTTGGGTTATATAATGCTGACACAGATCCCCCTTCTGGAATAATAGAAGATAAATTTAATATTGGTCAAAATGCTAACACCGTTAAACCAGCCAATGAAGCTCCTATGATTGCAGCTGGTTATGAAACCACACCAGTAAAATCTGAATTAGAGATATATTATGAATCAAGTACTTCAGGAACTGTTAAGCAGCTTAATCAACTTGTTAGAGATAACTTAGTTATACCTAGTGGATTAATAGATTCTACCTCTGGGTTGATTTTATCATCAATAAGTTTATCTGAAAGTTTAAACTTCGCATCAGGAAGCACAGTTGCTAATTTTAAAATAGTAGATCAAGACGGAAATATATTAACATATCAACAAGCTGAAGGTTTCAATATTTCAACATCTCAATATAGTAATGGAACCTTAATAAATCCAGCTCCTTTTGTTGTTGTAGCAACTACTAATAATGAGTATAAATTAACAACAACTTCTACAAACCCTATGTACAGTAGTAGTAATTCTCTTTTAAACAGTGTATCATTTAATATTAACTTTACTTTTTTACAGTTTAATGTACTTCCAATAGTATACACAATACCTGTAACTACTACAATTCAGAATGTTGCTCCACAGATATTAAAAGGAATAAATCTTGAAGCTACAACTTATTATTTTTGGAATAGTGAAGGCAATGATCCGAAGCCAAAGATACCTAATACAAGTTTTGGATCAAGTGAACCTGATCCTTGGGAGTTTTTAAGCACTGGATGGAATTCAACTGGAAGTACAAACACTAGTGAAATGATTGCCACAAATGGAAGCAACAGTGGAAATATAAATGCCACTGCAGAGCTAGCATGGCAAATTTGGGTTTCTTTTGATAACGGTGTTAATTATCAAAACATAACTGCAACACCAGTGTCTGGATTTGGATTAAGCTTATCAAATTATGGAAGTGGTAAAAGGATAAATATAGGTAATTTTAGTGGTGAATTGCTTGGTAGTAGTAATGATTTTTATGTACAAGTAAGAGTTGTAGATCAAAACGGTAATGGAATATCCACAACAATAGGAAGTTTTAAATTTGCAGTTGTTAATAGACCAAATATATTAAGAAACTATAATGCTGTTAGTATATTAGCTAGACAAAATGCTGGAACACAAGACTATTACCCAGCGGCAATTTCAAACGGTGATAACTGGACGCTTAGAAGCAGTAGTTTTATGATTCAGAACCGTACTAGTAGTATGCCAAACCCAAATCCTTCACCTACAGATCAAGACATGATAGATGCTGGTTTTCCAAGCGGAACAGTAGCTACCAACAGCACAGGATCTGGCATGACTGGTAGGGTTATAGGTAATCAAGGTCAAATGTCAGTAATACAAAACGGAAGTAACTACGCGGCTGGTAGCCTAGTACGTATAGGTTTACAGCAAATTACAACTGGCAATTCAACCAGTTATATAGTAAATGCGCCTGGAAAAGAAAATTCTTTTTGTATTGTAACACCATCTTTGTATGGAAGTAACGGAGTTGCTCCATCTTAGTAAATAGTATTAATTAACAAGTGATTATAAGTTATGGCTTTAAATGTATTACCTTTAATTGAAATAGATTTTTACAATTGTATGTGGAATAAAAGAATTATGACGCCACAAAGTGTTTATCAATGTAATAACGATGGTTATGGCTCGCCGAGTAGTACTGCAAACATTCAAGGAGGTACTGGAGTGGCTGCTCAAAATGTGTATCCAATAGGTAGTGTTTACGCTCCACCACTTGCTCCAGCTTTTCAAAGTAATGGTTGGAATTTACAGTCAGTTAATCAAACAGTTCCTCAATCAGACGGCCAATATAGTGTAATTAATAAAACTGAATCAGTAACAAAAGAAAACTTTTATATTGAAGAGTCTAGAATAAGAGGAGGTTTTAGCAATGCTGGTATGAGTTTAGGAGTTAGAGCTTATTTAGACGAAGAAGATCCAATACAACAACATAGATTTAATACATTAATATATTCTGGTATATACAACTCAAGAACTGGGTTAAATAGAACTAATGAATTTCCAGTAGGGACAAACATAACTAGATCAGCTAATCCTCAGTACAATACTATACAGAAAATATATGCTGAAGAAAACCAGTTGCAGGTGCTACAAGAAGATAAATGTAGTAGAGCTTTAATAGACAAAAATGCTATTTATAACGCTGAAGGTGGAGGAAATGTAGTTACTACTAATCAAGTTTTAGGTGAAATAGTTCCTTACTCTGGGGAATACGGCATAAGCAAAAACCCAGAAAGTTTTGCTATATACGCAAATAGAAAATATTTTGTTGATAGACATAGAAATGCTGTTCTTAGATTATCTGGTAATGGTATAACAGAAGTATCAGAATATGGAATGAGAGATTACTTTAGAGATCGTCTAGCACCATTAAACGATAATTTCACAAATACATACACTAAAGAGCTTAGTTTGATCCAAGCGCTGCCAGATCCATCTACTATAGTTTTAGCTGGAAGTGCAGAACAGTCTGGAAGTTTATTTAGAGTAACTCTATCTTCAGAAATAGGGCTACTTTCTCAATACTCTATAGGATCTAAAGTATTTTGGTCTGATGACTCTGGTGCTACGTATGTAGATACTGGTGCTTATGTTACTGATGTAGAAACAACTGGCGTTAACGCAACTAGTGGTTATATATATGTTTCTAAAAACTTAGCTTCTTCGTTTTTTGGAGTAAACAATGGAACATTAAAATTAGTTAGTAACTATAGGAGTTATGTTTTAGGAGGTTGGGATGCTTATAATAAACAATACATAGTATCAATACAACCAAATTTAACTGTGTCAGAAGATACAAACGGACCCTTAAGAAGAGATACAACTTATTTTACTTTAGGTTTTGATGAAGCTATAAATGGTTGGCCTAGTTTTTATACCTTTAAACCAGGTCAATTAGGTAGTTTAAAGTCAAATTTTTTTACTACTAATAATTCTGTTTGGAATGGATCTGTTGTATTACAAACTGGCCTGTACAAACATTACGATGATTCAGTTTCAAGAGGTAATTTTTATAATGTAAATAATCCATCTACAATAAAGTTTGTTGCTAATTCTTTACCATCTACTCAAAAAGTGTTTTTGACTATAGGTTATGAAGGTTCTAGTGGCTGGAAAGTAACTTCTGCAGATTCTGACAATACTGGTAGTAATTTTTCATCACAAACAGGTGTCTGGTCTAGCTTTTTTGATAGTAGTTCTTTAGTTTATAGTTATTACGAAGGTTTGTATAATAACCCAGGAAGTAACATTCCTCTTAGAGCTGGCTTTGATAGAAAGGAAAATCACTACGTAGCCAATTTTACTAATAACTCTACACCAAATGCAGGTGAGGTTTTATTTGGTAACCAAGTGTCTGGATTAAAAGGTTTTTATTTAGATGTTACAATGTCTACAGATGCTACTACAGATCCAGGAGCAATGAAAGAGCTTTACGCAGTTAATTTAAATTATAATGTATCTAATTTTTAATGGAAGCAAGAAAAATAACAAAAAAAGATCTTGACACAATAATGTCTTGGTATAAAAAAAGAGAATGGCCTTTAATGAGTAAAGATTTTTTACCAGATAACGGTGAAAGTGGATTAATTATTAGCCACAATAATATAGATATAGTTGCCGGGTTTTTGTGGTTTACTAATTCAAAAATAGCTTGGTTTGGTTTTCCTATATCAGATCCAGACTATAAAGAAAGCAATAAAAGTGAAGCTATAGATATGTTGATAATGTGTTCGGAGCAAGTGTGTAAAGATGCCGGGTCAAAAGTAATGGCTACTTTTCAAGGCCAAGGTAGTACAAAGAGATATGAAAAATTAGGTTGGAATGTAAAAGAAAAATCAACTAATATGTTAAAAATAATAAATTAAAACTATGGGAGAAAAAGCAGCAGGTGCCGGAATGAGTGTTCTAGGAGGAATAACAGGCGCTGTAACATCAGGAATAGCAGCTCGACAAAGTAGAAAAGAAGCTGAGAGGCAAAAAAGAGAAGCTGAGAGGCAACAAGCTGCATTAGATGCTTTAGAAGCGTCTAGACCTGTTTTACAAAACCCTTACGAAAATACGCAAAATGCTTTTGCAGAATTAGACAACCCATATGCGAACTTAACAGTAGCAACACAAGCTTTTAATATGCAAGCAAAAGCTGCTGATCAAGCTTTAGCTAACAGTTTAGATGTTATGATGGAAACTGGCCAAGCCGCTGGTGGTGCAACTGCTTTAGCTCAAATGGCTTTACAAAGTAAACAAGGTATTGCAGCTAGTATAAATGCTCAAGAAAGTGCAAATGCTAAGCTAGCAGCAGAAGGTGCAGCTAACGTAGCCAAGTTAAAAGCTCAAGGTCAAGCTGATTTAGATAAGCTTAAAGGTGATGGAGATCTAGCTGCTCAAGAAGACGCAATAAAATTCCATGAAAACAAAATGGATAGAACTGCTAAATTGTTAGATAATGCCGCTCAAAACGAGCAAGATGCTAGAGCAGCCAGAACAGCTGGAATAATGGGAGTAGGAACTAGCATGATGGCTGGCTTATCTGGAGCGGCTAAAATAAAAGCTGGAGCAGGTTAATAAATTTTAAAAAGTTATAAAACATGAGTTATACTAACCCATCAAGAATAATAAATAAAACAGCACAGGAAGTTCAAAAAGGTGGTCAGCGAATGCAAGACCAACTATTAACAACTAGTGCAGAGATAGCCAAAGCTAGTCAAATACAAAAGAAACAATTAGCGCAGTTAGAAGAAGAAAACATAGAAAGAGAAAACAACTTTTTTGACAGCGTTCAAAATTCTACAAAAGGTCATCAACATTTAGACTCTAAAGTAGCAAATACGTTTGAAGGCTTAACAAAGGATTATGTAGAAATAAATAGATTAGCAGCTTTAGGACCACCTGAAGGAATATCTAAAACCGAAGCTAATTTAAGAAGAAGAGAAATAGAGCAAACACCTAAACAGTTTCAAGAGCAAGCTGGATATTTAGAGATTGAAGTTCAAAAGTATGGCGATGCATTAAAAAACGGAACCATGTCTTCTATTGGGTCACCAACTAATAAAGCTGTTTTAGATGCAATGTATAATGATAGGGATGTTGAAATAGCTAGAGAAAATGGTGAATTCTTTTATTATATACCTAAAAAAGATAAAGATGGTAAAAATTTACCTTGGCCTGAAAATGAAGGGTCTTTAAACGGTACTAAATTAGCAGAAAGATCTCAATCTGGTGAAGACTTGTTTGATTTAAAAACAGATACTGGTGGTTTAACAAAGACTATATGGGATAAGCTTAGTGGTGAAGAAACTGGTTTAGGCGAATACACTATAACTAAATCATTTGAAAATGGAGATATACATCCTACCTCTGGTAAACCTATTGAAGGACTAGAAGATGGATATGTGCAAGTCATACAAATGCCTAATACAGGAAAGAAACAAAATTTTATTGAAGAAGTTGAAGCTAGTGGTATGTTAGATGGTATGTTAGGTGATCAAAAAGCTATGTTAAGTGTTTGGCAAGATAATATAGCCGATGGAGAAGAACAAGAGGATGGTACTTATCCTCCAAATACTTTAGGTTCTTTTGCGCAACCAGGTAATGAGCTTGACATAGACCTAGATGCTATGGGTTTAACTATGGAAGAGTGGCAAAACTCTGCTTATGGTGAATATCCTACTGATATAACTGAAGAACAAAAAACTTTAATACAAACAAACCAAGCTAAAGCTGCTAAGAGGTATTTAGCTAATAATAGTTGGGATGAAAATTCTTTAAGTCCTGGAGCTAGCAAAACTATAGGTAAAAGGAAAAAGCCAGATCAAAAAATAGATTCACCAGATGTTAAAAACACTGGAAAACCTACAAAATCTTTATGGGAGCTTTCTAAAAATAATTTAAAAGCAAGAGAAAATTTTGAAGAAGTCAGAGCTAAAAAAGAAGATATTACTTCTAAATTTAAATTTCTACCTCAAGTAATAGATGCCAATGCAATAGAAAAAGTTGAAGCTGAGATGGGGTTTGATGAAGGTAGTTTTTCTGATCAAGAAGGTAGAAGTAAAGAAGAATTTGAAAAGTTTTTACTAGAACAAATAGGTGTTGATGCTAATTTTTTACAATTGGAAGAAGGATATAATAAAGAGCAAGGTATTAACAATAAAACAACTACTACTAAAGTTAATAAACCAGCTACAACTAACGCAGCTGGAGGGAATAATAGACTAAAATCTTAATAAAATGGACGAATCTTTACAAAGTGTTTTAAAAGATTTTATAACAACTTTTCAAGGTGCTGAATATGATTTTGATAAGACAATAGATGCTTTTCCAGAACTATCTGGATATGGTAAAAATGTCTTACTAGATTACGTTAGTACTGCTGAAGCTAATGGATACGATTATGAAAAAATAAATCCTGCTTTTCAAGAGTTTGGTATGGAAGCAGATAAAGAAGGTTCATTAGAAGAAGAGTTAACAGCGCCACCTGAGGTAGAGACAGAAGTAAAGATAGATGTTCCAAAGGAAAAACCATTAAAAACTTTAGAAGAATTAAACAAGATTCGCGGTGAAAGTGATGAAATGTCAGAAGAAGAGTATCAATCAGAAGTATCTAGAACTATAGGTGATATAGTAAAAAGAGGAAAAGCTTTAAATATAAATGCAACAGATAGTGATGATGAAGATGATCAGTTTGTAGATACAATATATGATAAGCTTGCTGTAAACAGCTTGCCTAAAATGGATCAAGTTTTGCAAAACAATGTATCACATGTAGAAGAGCTTAAAAACACACCTTTAGTAACTGTAAAAGAAATACCAGATCCTACCTATGCTGAATCAACTGGTATAACTAAAAAAATATATACTCAAGTTAGTAACGAAGAAGCTAACAAGATTTATGAAGAAAACAAAGTAAAGCCCACTGAAGAACAGGTTGTAATTGAAAAACTTTTTAATGGTAGAGGTCCTGCTTATTATGATGACAGGTCTATTGAGGATCAAACAGCAGATTATAACGAGTCAGTAAAAGCTATAAAAGGTAGCAACTTAAGTGAAAAAGATAAAAACATAAAAATAAATAACCTTCACAAACCTACTTATAGTACGTTAAAAGAAATTGATGGTAAAATGCAATACGCAATTAAACCTGAGTTTCAAGAAAAAGTAAATACTTATCTAGGTGATATTCAAAAAGAATTTATTAATCAAGATATGTCAAATCCTGAGGTGTCTAAAAATTATGCAAAAAGAATACAGGAAGTAAGTTCTGAATTAGTTACTAATGATCCTATATTACAGAACAAAGCTTTGTCTATTCAAAACATTTTAAAACCTAAATACGAGGCAATAAGAAAAAGCATTGAAAAAAAATATAATTTAACTCTTGATTCTTCAGAGTCAAGTATTGAAGCGGCTGAAAAAGAATACAACAAACTAACTAGTGAATTGTTTCAAAGCAAAATGTCAAAGTCTCCAATATACCAACATGTTGTGTCAGATATTAACAATGCAATAGGTGTTTCAGCTGAAGAGACTAGTAGGTTTATTGATAAAATGGATAACCCAATATATAAAATGGCTGCAGTTGCAAAAGGATTTAACGGTTTTACAGGAATAGCAGGTACTCTTTTAGAACAAGGTTATAGTGCTATACAAAATCAAGCAAAAAGCTTTAACTCTTCTCAAATATCTCAACAACAACTAGGTTTAGAAGAAAGAACAAGCCAGATAAATGAAATAAAAAATATACAAGCTGCTCATCCAGGTAAAGAAATATATGCTTACCCTGATGGAACTTTAGATTATAGTAGAATGGACATAGGTACTATTGGTCAAGGAGATCCAGGAGGCTTAACAGAAGGTCAAAAACCTAAACAAAAGTATTCAGTAAGTGGTAATGAGTGGAAGTCTAGTGTTGTTAATCCAGAAGAGTATATAGCAAATAGAGAAGCTAAAAATGCTAAAAGTGAAGAGATAATACTAAGCGATTTAGAAGAATTACAGAAATATTCAGAAGTTGCAGAGCTTGCTGACACAATAGATTTTGAAGATGAAGATGGTACAACTTTTAAAGATGTAGTAGGTACGGTGGGCCAAGTATTGCCTAATATAGTTACAGGAATTGTAGGTACTGTTGCTGCTCCTGCTACTGGTGGTTTGTCTCTACTTGGTAGTTCTTTGTTGATAGGAGGTCAAGAATATGGAGATAATTATTGGACTGCTTTAGAAACTGGATTAAGAGAAGAATTAGGAAGAGAACCTAGCAATGAAGAGATTGTAGATGCTTTAGCTGAAGGCAAATATTCTGATCAAGGAACAGCAGCTGGTTGGGCTGCTTTAAGTACTGGTTTAGAGTTAGGTACTTTTGGTAGTATAAATAAAGCTTTAAAAACTACAGCTTCTTCAATGGGGTTTAAAGGTACTAAAGACTTTGTAACTAAAGTTATGAACGGAGAGTTAAGAAACGCTGTTAAAAACAGTAAGTCTTTTTTGGTTAATGGTGGTAAAGGTTATATTAAAGAATATTTTACTGAAGCCGCTCAAGAATTAGCTGGCCAAGCTTCTGTTGGTCAACAACTAGACAATGACATACTCAAAAGAATAGATTTAAATTCAGCTCACCAAGCTGGTACTGGTGGTGGTATAGTAGGTGCTATACTTCCTAGTGCAGGCTCAATGTCTAGAGGTAGTTTTAGTTTAATTAGAAAAGCATCTAGACAAGCAGCTATTACTTTAAACTTAAAAAACGCTGAAAACTTTAAGCAACAAACAAAGTTTTTTCAAAATGCTCAAAATGCTTTAAAAACTAAGTTAGATAAAAAACAAATTACTCCTGAACAATACCAAGAAGAGGTTGATGCTATATCTAATCTTAGAAACTCGTCTTTAAAGATACCTAAGGAGTTCTCTAATGAAGCCAGATCTAAAGCACTAGACCTAATGGTTAAGCAGAAAAAATTGCAAGAGAAAGCTAAAGAACAGTTAGATGAATTTAGTGGTAAAGATAAAATAGCTTTAGCAGAAGTAAATCAAGAATTAACAGATTTATCTAATAGTGAGAATGCTATTAATAATGCTATAAAACTAACTAAAGACGCTGGACTTGACGTTAGCATTATTAGAAAAAAGACTACTAAAGAAACCCAAAAAGAATTAAGAAAGTTTAAGCTAAATAATAAGCAAAGCAAAGCCGCTTCTAAAAACTTTGGCATACACGTTGTTGACGGCAAGGATGGTAAAAGGAGTATTGTACTGAACGAGGAAGCAATTAATAATTCAAAAAAATGGACAACTGCTCAGCATGAGGTTTTACATGATGTCTTAAGCGTTGCATTAGAAGGTAACGATAGAGCTGTTTTTGCTATGGGCAACGCTGTAGATAATGTTTTAAAGAATGTTGATGGTAAAAGTAATGCTAACTTTAAAGAGAGATTAGATGCTTACAAAAACAAACCTGAATCTATTAGAGCTGAAGAAAAAATTACTTTACTATCAGAAGCACTGACAAATGGTGAAGTTACTTTTGACGAAGGTGTTTTTACAAAGCTTGGTGATTTTGTTAGAAGAGTTTTTCAACAAATAGCCCCTGAAAGTAAATTAGGTAAAATAAAATTTGATACAGCAGAAGATGTATATAGATTTATAAAAGATTATAATAAGTCTTTTGCAAAAGGTAAATTAACTAAAGCTCAAAAAAATGTTTTAGATAAAGGTATTGAAATATCTGAAGATATTACACCAAAAGGTCCTTTACAAAAGCAAGATATATCTGTTAAAGAATCTATAGATGAGTCTGCTTTGCAAGAAGAAGGTTTGTCTATACAAGATGAGACTGGTCAAGAAATAGATGAAGAAATAGAAACTTCTCGTATAGATGAAATGGATGAAATTACTAAAGCAATACCGCAAGAAGTAATAGATAAAGAATTAGACAAGACAGCTACTGAAGAAGAAGTTTTAAAACAATTTAAACCACTAGCTACTTTTATAGCTAGTCAGTACATAGGCAACGCTAAATACCAGGCCAATAGAAAAGCATTAATTGATTCTATATTAACAGACGAAAGAGGTATACTAGGACTTTATAGAGACTACCAAGCAAAAACAGATCAAGAGTTTGATGGAACAGCTGGCCAGTTTATTAACAATCAAAAAGGTGGTATAAGACAAAGATCAAAACAAATAGCTGCAGAAGTATTAGGATATGCAGCTCCAAAAACTGGTCCTAAAAAATCACCAATACCAGAAGGTAGGCAAGAAGGAGAGAGTCTTAGAAGAACTATGGGATTTTTTACTACTAAAGAACTAGATCAAATGCTTGCTGATAGAGAAATAAACAAACCTCAATATGATAAGCTTTTAAAATCTTCTCAACAACAAGTAATTAAAAAAGGTCCTAATCAAGGTAAAACTTATGGTGAAGTTATAGATGGATTTTTCAACAAGGTAAAAAATCAAGTACAAAAAGGTGTTTTAGTAAGTCCTAAACAAATAGTTGATTATTTAACAAATGAATTTAAAACTAAAAGATTTGTTGATGATGTTAAAGATTTAATGGGCACTCCCAATTCTCAACAGTATACTGATTTCTTAAACAACTTTAGTGAAGCCATATACGATAAGCTTACTCAAAGACAGGTAAACAAAAGATTTGCTTTTGCTAAAGAACCTGTTATAGATCCAGCTACTGGAAAACAAAAACGTATGACTGTTGGCGAGTCACAAGCTATTGGTACACAAGTATCAGATAAAAAAGCTGGTAATCCTATATTTAAAAAGAAAGCTTTTGATGAAAACCAATTTAAGCAAGAGCATTTAAATCCTACTACAGGAAGACCAGCGTCTAAGCAAACTGCTTTAGCAGAGTCTGTAGCTGAGATTATTGGTTTCGATGCATCTCAGCAAGCTTTACAAGATCCAGAGACATTAGCTAACTTAACTGATAGGAATAAAACTATGGCAGAATTAGAGGTTGTATCTAATGATATAGCTAATCAAACTGCTAGAGGTATGACGTTTAAGTTTAGTTTAGACGATGGTTCTGCAGGTTCAATAAATCAAGAAGATGCTCCTAATCTACAAAAAGATTTAGATACTTTTAATAAACTTGTACTAGATAAAGGCTTTGAAGATGGCGACGGTAATTTAGTTCCTGAAGTTGCAGAAGCACTAGAAAAATCTAGTCCTAAACTTAGAGAGCTTATAAATTATTTATATAAAGAAAATCCAGATTTAAATGTAGATGCTAAAGGATTTAAAAGTGAAGTATTAGAAGCTATAAAACTTATTGATCCAGCTTTATATGATAAAATTAAAAGTAAAGGAACAGTATTAAGATCTATAGTAAAAGGTGTAAAGAATTACAATAAAGTTGTAACTGACAGAATGAATGCTGGTAGCCAAGCTCTTGGTAAAACTATTGACAATAGGGTATTTGGAGCTTTAGGATTTGACTTTTTAGGATATAAAAATGGTATACTAGACCCTGCAGGTAGAAAAAAAGATAAACAAGCATCAAAAGAGCAAGGTAAAACTGTTTATCAAACTGACGAAGATGGCAACTTCATAGAGGGAATGTACTACAATGATGCTCAAGCATTAAAAGATTTAGAGTACACAGATGATCTTTTTGTAAAGTATGTTGAAGATTTAGATAAGTTAGGTATAAAACTTAGTGACTCTATATTAATGAATAAAGACTCTACTAAATTAAAAAATATACTAAAGCCTATATTTGAAACTACTAATTTAGAAAGAAAAAAACAATTACTAGAAGAAGCAAGACCAAAAATAGAAAAAGCTAATACAGCTAATAAACTATTATTTAAGTATATAGCTAATAAATTAAATGAAGCTTATAAAAAAGGAGATGTAGATTTAGAATATGTTTTTCAAATGCTTCAAACTCAAACAAACATATCTTTAGGCTTTAGATCTCTTAGTGGTTTTGACTTTATGTATCTTCAAGAAGGTAATCAATACGTAGAAGGTAAAACAAAACCTTCTATAAGTAGGTGGTTAGAAATGACAGATGCTCAAAGAGCAGAGTTATTAGAAGATTTTAATACAGTAAATGATTTTAAAGAAAGATATGATCTTCATTTAAAAAATAATTTAGAAGCAGGTAAACTTGACTTAATTAATGCTCAGTGGCAAGCTGCTTTTGGTACTGTATCAGCTTACAAAGATTTAACTATAAAAGGAGAACACTTAGGAGCTAATGCAAATACTATGGCTAAAATATTTTTAGGTATAGCAGAAGGTAATTTAACAGACGCAATGTTAGAAGAAATGTTTGTAGAACATACACAGCTTTTTGGACCAACATATTTAATGGATGTTATAGATGCTAAGGGAGTAGAAGGAGGAGCAAAAACTGGTGCAACAAGTAAAGAAGGTATTTTTAGATTAACTAAATTCTTAAAAAACAATCCTAAGTTTAGTAAAAATTTATATGCTAAAAGTGGTGAAAAAGCTTTTATTGAATTAGGTAATGTAGAAAAGCTTATAGAAGATATAGAAATTCTTGATAAAAGCCAAAATTCTGCTAAAGACGAAAATGTAGTTGTTTTTAAAGAATCTAAAGTATTAGACATGGATGACAACATGTCTATGGACGACGTGTTAAACAAGGCTAAAACTATTGATGAAGCCTTAAAACAAGCTAAAAAATTAAACGCTCCTGTTAAAAAAATTAGAGTATTTGATTTTGATGATACGCTAGCAACTACTGAATCAAATGTAATAGCTAATCGTGGAGATGAAAGCATTACATTAAATGCAGAAGAGTTTGCAGAGCAAGGTAAATCTTTATTAGATCAAGGATATAAGTTTGATTTTAGTGAGTTTAATAAAGTAACTAAAGGCAAAGAAGGTCCATTGCTTAAAATAGCTAAAAAAATAAAAGACGCTAGAGGTAATGAAGATTTATTTGTTTTAACGGCTAGAGCGCCACAATCACAGCAAGCTATATATGAATTTTTAAAATCACAAGGTGTTGAGTTTAAAAAAGAAAACATAATAGGTTTAGGTAAATCAACAGGAGCATCTAAAGCGAATTGGATAATAGATCAAGCAGCTAAAGGTTATAATGATTTTTACTTTGCTGATGATGCTATTCAAAATGTGCAAGCAGTAAGAGATGCGCTAGAAGTTGTAGATGTTAAATCTAAAGTTCAACAAGCTAAATTAAAGTTTTCACTAAATGTTGATAAAGATTTTAATGATATAATAGAACAAAAATCAGGTATAGCATCTGAAAAGGAATATTCAGAAGCTAAAGCTAAAGTTAGAGGCGCTAATAAAGGTAAATTTAAGTTTTGGATACCTCCATCTGCCGAAGATTTTATGGGATTAATATATCCATTGTTAAGCAAAGGTAAGTTAGGCGATAACCAAATGGCTTGGTTTAAAAAGCATTTATTTGATCCTTTTGCTAAAGCTAATCAAGCTTTGTCACAAGCTAGATTAAATTTAATGAACGATTTTAAAGCTCTTAAAAAAGATTTAGATGTTCCTAAAGAATTAAGTAAAGAATCTGTGGATGGTTTTACTAATGAGCAAGCTGTAAGAGTTTATTTATGGAATAAACAAGGTTTAGATATACCTGGTCTTTCTAAAGCAGATACCAAAGAACTAGTAAATGCTGTAGAAAATAATGAAAAATTAAAAATATTTGCAGATAAGTTAGTACAAATAAACAAAAGAGCTTATCCTGCACCTGCTGAAGGATGGCTAACTGGTAGTATAACGTCTGACTTAATACAAGGTTTAAAAGTAAAAAGATCTGAATTACTGGCTGAATGGCAAGCTAATGCAGATATTATATTTAGTAATAAAAACTTAAATAAACTAGAAGCTATACATGGTGCAAAATATAGAGAAGCTTTAGAGAATGTACTTTCAAGAATGAAAGCTGGTAGCAATAGATTGCAAACAGGTAATAGATTAAGCAATAGAATATTAAATTATATAAATGGTTCTAATGCTGCTATTATGTTCTTTAATACCAGGTCTGCAATATTACAAACTATATCTGCTATTAACTTTATAAATTGGGATTTTAATAACCCTTTAAAAGCTGGTAAAGCTTTTGCAAATCAACCTCAGTATTGGAAAGATTTTATGTCGCTTATGAATTCAGATTTTTTAAGAGATAGACGTAATGGTCTTAGAATAAATATAAATGAATCTGAAATAGCTGACTTAGCTAAGACATCTAAAAACAAAGCTAAAGCTGTTATGGCCTATATACTTGAAAAAGGTTATTTACCTACTCAATTTGCTGATAGTTTTGCAATAGCTTTAGGTGGTGCTACTTTTTATAGAAATAAAATAGATGCTTTAATAAAAGACGGCATGTCTAAAAAAGAAGCTGAAGAAGTAGCAATGAGAGAGTTTAGAGAAATAGCTGAAGAATCTCAACAGTCTGCTAGACCTGATAAAATATCTCAACAACAATCAAGTGATGTTGGTCGTTTAATATTGATGTTTGCTAATACACCTATGCAGTATTCTAGGTTAATGAAAAGAGCTTTTCAAGACTTAGTAAATGGAAGAGGTAGTTCTAAATCTAATATGAGTAAAATAGTTTATTATGCTTTTGTACAGAATTTAATATTCAACGCTTTACAACAAGCTTTGTTTAAATTAGGTTTTGAAGATGATGAAGAAGATGAAAAGAAAAGAACTTATAGAACTATAAATGGAATGGCTGATTCGTTGTTAAGAGGTTTAGGCATTGGAGGAGCAACTGTTTCTGTAGCTAAAAACTTTTTAATGGATATTTACGAAAGATCTGGAAGATCTAGGCCAGAGTACACTGATTCTGTGTGGAAGTTACTACAGTTTTCTCCACCTATAGGCTCTAAGATAGCTAGGTTAAGAGCTGCAGGTTGGGCTTTTGATAGTAAAAAAAGAAGACAAGAAATACTAGATAAAGGATTTAGTTTAGATAATCCTGGCTTGATGTCTGCGGCCAAAGTTATTTCAGCTACAACAAATGTGCCATTAGATAGGGTTTTACTTAAAATGGAAAATATAGAAGGATCTATGAATGAAGAAGCTGACTGGTGGCAAAGATTAGCTATGATAGGTGGTTGGTCTTCTTGGGACATAATGAAAGAATCTAGTTCTAAATCCAAAAGTTCTCGTTCTAAAAAAAGTTTAAATAAAAGAAAAAATAAAAGAAAATATAATAAAAGGAAATAATGGCAAAACGAACAAAAAAAGTAGTTAAAGATGCTTGTTATAAGAAAGTAAAAGCTTCAGCTAAAGTTTGGCCTAGCGCTTATGCATCTGGCCAGTTAGTACAATGTAGAAAAAAAGGAGCAGCTAATTGGGGTAAAAGTAAAGACAATAAGTAATGGCTATTAAGGGAGGAGGAACTAGAAAAGTATGTCTACCTAAGTCTAAAGTAGACTCAATGTCTGACGAAGAAAAGAAAGCAGTTGTTAATGCTAAAAAGAATGCGGCATCAAGAGGTAAGTATAGACGTAGTTCTAAAAGTAATATTAAAGGAGCTCGTAAAAAAGGAGCAACTTTGAAAGACTGGTTTGAAAAAGAAAACTGGATAAATGTTGCCACGGGTGAGCCTTGTGGTAAAAAATAAGGAACAATAAAATACTGGGCACCATACCCAAAGTTCCTGTAACCAAAAAAGGGGATCTCATTACGAGGTCCCCTTTTTATTTGTGGAGAATATCAGAGTCGAACTGATGACCTCCTGCGTGCAAGGCAGGCGCTCTAGCCAGCTGAGCTAATCCCCCAACATAACTATTTACAGTATTCGCAAATACCGCCTAAACATAATGGACACATATATTATTTATTTAAAATTTAAAACTAATTCCAACAGCTACAAAAAATCCGCCACTAGCTATTGCTAAAGTGTTAGGATTAAAATCAAACTGTGGTGCGTGTGGATGCCACAACATATATGAAGTCCCAGCTGTCATTAAACTGAGACCTCCAATTATTGCTAACTTTTTCATTTAATTTCACAATTATCACCTGCACAAGCTAATTCCCCTGCAAGATCTGTTTCATCTTCTGTTTCTACAATTTTGCTAAGATCAATATCTTTTAAATGTTTCATAGCCATATCATAATTTACTTTACTTATATCTTCAAATGGAGCTTGAGTATATGTACCTCCATCGTATGGCAATACAGACAGCCCATTGTAATGATCTCTATTTTCCCACATCCATTTACCAGCTTGATCCCATTCTTCTTGTTTTAAACTAACAGTAGCTGAAACGTTGTGAGTGTTAGATCCTTTTCTGTGACCAGGCTTAACCCACTCTTGAGCTACTTTCTTTATACGTTCAAGTAAATCAAATGGTGATTCAGTTCTAAGTATAGAACCTTTAGGAGCTTTTTGTGGTATGCTAATTACTGCAGTATCATGAGGTCTAAAAAACTCATCTTCAATTAACTCAGGATGATTAGCTGCTAAGTATTTATACATAGATTCGTTTTTACCAACTCTGATCCTACGCGTGTAATAATCAGCATGCCATGCATGAATACCAGATGAAGTTCCTAATGCAAGAGATGTAGTCCCAGCAGGCTTCACGGTTGTACATCTTGCAGCTGGATTAATACCAATTGCTTTAGCTGTCTTTGAGTTTTCTCTTTTTACTATACTTGCAGCGGCCTTCATATCCAACGGCAGCACAGCGGCACTCGCGATTCCTGTCATTGACACACCGATAAGGGCGTCCTTCTCTGTCGTATCTCTCCATACATCTCTTAAATAATGAAAGTCAGTGTACCCAGCTTGTAGTGTACCTATAAAGCTAGCGTGTTTAACTCTCTCATTAAAATCATCTTGTGATTCTATATCACTAGCATTTACTTCACATAGGTTACAAAACTGAAAAGGTCTTAATGCTATTTCACAACAAGGGTTTGTACCCCAGTCTTTGTCATTGTTAAGATATATACCAGGTTCACCTGACCCTGATAGCTCTACACGTTTCCACAAGTCCATAAAAAACTCTTGAGTTACTTTATGTCTCATAAGTACGGCTGAGTTGTTAGCTCTACCTCTTTGTGGATTTGTTTCCCACCAATTACCTGACTTACAACTAATCATTTCGTTATCTTCAGCAGAGAATAAACTAATTAAAGCAGCTCTACGTATACCACCAGCTAAAACTGAGTCAGCTATATGACAAACAATATCATGAGCTTCAACAGTTGTTAGTGGTGTACCATCATCTTTAGCATCGAATATACCTTTAATCTTTAGTATACACTCTTTAAGTGGCTGAGGTCCTGGTGCTTTACCACCTGATGTAACTAGCTGTGCACCTTTAGCTCTAATATCTGAGTAATCAAACTCTACAGTAGAACTTCTCTTATCACCCATATAGGACTTCATAAGAACTTTAATTGCGTCAGCCCAACCTTCAATACTATCACCAATCAAAAACCTTCTAGTTCTTTTAGCATAAGGTTGATTAACTGGTGGCATCTGTTTTACGTGATGATTTTGAACAGAGTATCCAACACCTGTTCCTCCAAGAAGTAAGAACATAGTCTCGTGGAACGAATCAATATGATCAATTGGTAAATAAGCGCAATTATACACGCGATTAGGACTAATTTCAATCGGTTTACCTCCGAATTGTAACGAACGCATACTTGGTAAAATCTTTTTCTCATATACTAATTTATAAGCTTCGTTAATTTTATCAGCAAGATTAGGATATTTCTTAATATGCATAGCTTTATTTCTATCTACTAGTTCCACCCAAGTTTCTCTACGATTTAACTCAGGCACGAACTTAGCGTACTTCATGTACACTGTTATATCACTTAGTATCTTGTTGCTTAACTCCATCTTGTTTTTCTTTTTCTATTTTTTCAGCTTCTTTTTTTAAGAACTCTATAGCTCTATCGTAACCTGGTATTAATTTTACAGTTTCTAAAGTACCCATTGCAGTAGTACTAAGTATATTCATTTCATTTATCATTTGTTGCACAACTCTTGTTAATGCCGCAATTTTATTTTGCATTTCTAATAATGTGCTTTCTTTCATCTTCCTTGTCCTTTGTATTTTTTTTTGTATAGTATGCTAGAAGTAGAGCTAGATGTTTTAGTCTTAGCATGAACACCTTTTCTTTTAACTTTAACTCTATCTATTTTACTACTTAATTGTTGACGTGCCATATTTTTCTGAGTATTTAATTAAGTCTTTATATTTTAAATAACCTTTAGACTCAATACTCCAGTCTATAAACTTTTGCAATTGTCTTTCAGCATATTTTCTTCTAGCTAAGTCTTTCTGCTCGAAAGAATTAAGCTTACGGTTTCTTCGCATTCTTTTGTAGTTTGTGGTTTATATAACGTAACTTCCGGTAAGTTCTTATGTACATAAGCTTTAAATAATTTCCAACGTATAGGAAAACTTTCATTAGCTCTCCCTTTGCATTCAATGATGAATCCAGTTCCAATAAAATCAGGCGTATACTTGATATTAAGTATTTTTTTATTACCCCTATTTTTATATTCTCCTTTTCCGTTTCCTTGCCTTTCATAAGAATTATTTTTAAATCCGAAAGAGGAGACAAGCTCGTAAGTTTGTCCCTCATATTCGGCTTTAATATTTGCTTTTTTTAAAGCTACATACATATTTTTTTCAAGACCTGATGCAAATTTAATTCCATCATACTCTACTTTTTTTGATCTTACTGGTCCTTTTTTTCTTTTAAACCGGCGTACCATAATCTAATTCTTCGCCTGATAATGGCGAGTTAACACCTAATATATTCTCAGCATCACTAGGGTGTGGAGGCCTAAAACTAGCTTTGTTAACTTCAGCTATTGTTTCACTAACTAAGTTATCATTTAACTCTTCACGCGCAGCTTGAATATAAAGTATAGCATCCATAAGCTCTTCTTGTATATCGTTGAGATAACCTGCTAGATCTTTTTGCTTAGTTATTCTTTCATTATGCATTGATTGCCCGTACTTCTCAAAACCAAAATCAGATCTTGATATAAACTTATCCACAACGTTCTCAACGACTGGATCTCTGAATTTAATAGTCTTACTTTTCATCTTTAACAAATGTTCCGTTAACCATTTTACCAGTTCTCTTAGAGATAACATCGTAAGCTTCATCTATACAATCTTCAATAGTTGTTCCGCCCATATGAGCTAGGTTTGTAAGAACTACAACCATATCACCAATAGCATCTCTAAATTCAGGATTATCATCTTTTAGTATAGCTCTACCTAGTTCGCCAGCTTCTTCCATTAGCTTACAGAACTGAGTTTTAGTATCGCCTTTACTATATAAGCCTCTTGTACCAGCCCAGTCTCTTATTAATTGAAACCTAGTGTCTGTCTTTAGTTTAGCTCTACCATTGCTTGGTTTAACTCTTTCAGTTAAAGTATCGTGATAAGCTTGATAAGCATCATCACCAAAAGGAAATTCAACTGTTTTAAAGTACTTAGCAAAAGACTTATTATATATATAACATCTTTCAGCTGTATACATAGAAGTAGTTACGTTTTTCATTATCCAAGCTATTGTATCCATGTTAATCTCAAACTTGCCGTGAGATGTTAACCATGTCATACCCATGTTATCCATTAATCTACCTTTAAGTTTAGATGTTGGTACTGGAAATGTGCTTGTCTGCTCTGTTACGTTTATGTGCATTTTGTTTTTGGTTTTTGGTTTATTAATATACAAGTCTTTGTATTTTTGTCTGTCAACCCTATAGCCGTAAGACTGTTGAAGTTCTAACTCGCGGTCAGATATATAATTTATATCTGTACTTTGATCTAGAACTTCTACTTCGTCTAAGTCGTAACCTTGTTGTTCTACGACTCTGCTTATAAGATCACGTGTAACACCTATTTTTTTACCCGGTATATGGTATAAATAATAATTTATTTTATCCATATTGCTTAGCTCTAGATGTTAGTGTATTTTGTTCTGGTAGCTGATCATCATATATATGTAGGTTATGTGCAAAATGATAATATACACCAGCGTCATACCCTGTACGTTCTGAGACCATTTCTTGCAGTTTACTGAATTGATATTGATCATTACAAAAGCCGAACCAAAGATCGTTAGAACGCATCGTAACACACATATCAAGCTTGTTATCTATAACTGTAAACTGTATAGCATAGGTACAAGGTGTATCGTGTCTGTATCTGGTAATTTCTTTACCATCATATATAGATACACAGGCTTGTCTTGTATCAGGATTTTCTTTTAACATAGCTACAACTTTATCTAGTTGATAACCTCTTTCCCATTGATAACCATAGTTAGAATTAACTCTACCATTGCCATCAGTCATGTCTTGCCATATCTTAGGTATCTTACCATATATTTCTCCAAGCTTAGCTGTAGATGGATCACCTGACAAATACCATTGCCATTCAGCTTCTGCATATTCAACATTAAAGTTTCTAGCTTCATTAGTTATTATGCGATCAACTGGGTTTAGTATAGTAAAGCCTTGGTTAAACATAGCTTTAGTATTACCAAAGTTTTTGCCTTCATATGGTATTGTACCATAATAAAAATCAAAAGCTTCACTAGCATTTTTAAATTTATATTCTCTCATATATTTATTATCCGAATTGTATCGTATTTAGTTTGTATGTTTGTCATAGTAAAACTTGTATAGCTCAAATATTTTAGGCCATAGTTCACTAACACCGTAATGCTTAGGTGATAAAGTTGTTTTACCATTTACACTTACTTCTATATAACAGTTTTTATTTTTTTCTCCTTTAGCCGCAGCTATAGGGTATATTTTTATTCCGTGCTTTAAGCACCATGAGTAGATCTTTCTAAGCTCTTTATTCCACATAGGTGGTTTCCATTCAACTTTCTTTATCATTCCCAGGGCATTGCTTCATCAAGGTCAGGTGTTTCGTGTGGTACAAAGCAGCCTGATCTAGGTTCCCAAGTAAAATAAGCTTCAGCGCCGTTTTCACCTAAGTTTTGAAACTTACATTTAAGCACTTTAACTTTAGTTGTTTTAGCATCATAGTCCCGATGAACAAGTAGACCATGGTAACTAGCATCGTACCATTCACCACCACCTTTAATGTTATACATAGTTGGTTCTTCAATCTTACCATCTTGTGTCTTATACATTTTAGTAGGATGTGCTACTATAAATACTAGTACATCATATTTCTTAGCAAATGTTTCAATCTTAGTTAAGTATTCCATTGTGTATCGGTTAACGTCTTCAGTATGTGAATCGACGTCTCTAACCTTATTATATGGATCAATAACTAAACACTTAATACCTTTACGTTTAACTAGCTCAGCGCCTTTACGTAAAACAGATTCAAGAGTATAACGTTCCATATCAATAAAGAAAAAGTTCTTATTAACATGATCAGCTACTTGATTCCATTTATCTCCGCCAATATCGCCTTTGTTAGGCATATCACCCCAAACTTTACGCATAAGCTTATGCGCATGTAGAAACGTAGGAGCATTTTCAGGAGATGCAAACGCTGTCTTCCATTTATACTCTCTGTTATAACCTACAACCATTTGATCTACAAAGTCTGACTTACCTGAACTAGGTATACCTGTTACAGTTATAAACTGTTTAGTATAAGTAGAAAAAATATTATCAAAGTTTGGTAGACCGATTTGAAAACCACGTTTAAAACCATTACGAACAAAGTCTGTAACTTCATCTTCAATGTCTTTAAATGTTGTAACGTTTTCTAATGGCACAGGTCTTGCATCTAAAACCCTAGACTTGAGCTCTGACGCATTATATTTAATTAGATATTCATTTGCATCTTTGCAGTCATCAAACGACGCTAGATAACAAACTTCAGCACCAAGACGTCTTACAAGCTCTGATTGTAAGGCTAAACCTGGTGGATCATTATCTACTGCAATGATTATCTTTTCTTTATCATCAAAGTAATCAATACAATTATCTAAGTAATCTAAGTTGTTACTGTTTAGTGTAGCGCCGTTTGGAACTGATATAGCATTTGTTATACCTGCTTCATATAAAGCTAACACATCCATTTCGCCTTCAACTATAACACATGTATCATGTCCTACAGTATTATCTATATTGTAAAATACTTTTTCAGCTCCTTTGTATAGCTTAAAGTTTTTACGTCCATCTCTATATTTAATATTAGTTAGGTTTCCACCTACGTAATAATTAAATTGAATAGTATTCTCGGGTTTACCGGTCTGTGGCATAAACTCTTTACCAACACTGACTTTTAATTCATTTAGTGTGTTTTTGGATATTCCTCTTGTTTTAAACCAGTCTTCAACTTTCATACCAGGCTCTTCTAACTTATAAGGCTCAGGCATGACATATTCACGTTCAGCTTTGCCTTTACGTTTGAATGTATGTAATTGGTAAGATTTGTCACAGTTATGGCAAGTACCGATCCCACGCTCCCAATCATAAGAAGAGCATTTAGCTTTCTTGTTCTCAGGTTTCCTATCAATAGAACACAGGGGACAAATCCCCTGCGTTTTCCCTACTTCTAAGCCGTGCTGATTAAAAGACTCAATTAAGAATCCGTTTATTTCTTTATCTTCGACTTGCATTTATTTGATTTAATTAAAATGGTAGATCCGATTCTACCTTTGGTTGTGCTTTAGGTGCTGGAGCTTGTCCACCGCCTTCATAAGGTATCTTGTCTGGAAAAACACCGTTTGTCCATACTACTTTGCAGTTACCAAGATAAGTCTTAGCTACCTTAGCTTCTCTTTCTTCTTTAGACTGATCAATTATAACAGGTCCTTGATTACCAAATTGATCTGGCTCATCATTTACTGTAATCGTAATAGGTAGGTATTTACCTTTCTTGCCTTCGATTATTTTTGATTTATCAATTGCATTTAAATTGATACTTGCTTTTATTATTCCTGCCATATTATAGGGTTTTATTTATAAAATAATTATTAGGGTTAAAATTATCGTTTCTAAAAAACAAATCATATATTTCAGAAGCTTTTTCGGCTTTCTCTGCTCCAGTCTTATAAAAATCCTGTGAACAGTCGAATATGCCTATTTGACCCGTGTTTTTGTCGATAGCTATAAATAACATATCGTAGCCAAATAATTGACTGTATATGTAAGCTTGACTATCATAATTGTATTTCTTAGCAGACCAATTAAACTTTTCTAAGTCTGACGTAGTCTTAAGATCAACAACTAGTTTTTCTTTGTGGTTAACAATATCTGCTTTACCTTTCCACATATTACCATAAGCTTCGGTAATACCTGGAACTTCAAAATCATTACCTTCAGTGTGAATAAGATCTCTGCATATTTTATTATTCATCATCTTATCAACCAAAGCTTCTGTCTTATCAACTTCGTGCTGTAATAAACAAACTTCTCCGTTCGTTATTTCTTTGTAAAGTTTTGTATTACGCGACGTAGCTTCAACTATTTTGAAGTTCTTTATTTTTTCAGGTTCTAGTATTGCAGTGTGAAAGTAACCACCAATAAGAAAGTGAGGAGCTTGAATAGATGCCTCTTTAAATGCTAGTGGATTTGTCATAAGCGTTCTTATGTCTGAATTAGATATAAACTGCTTGCCAAACTCACCATAGTAATGCTCATCGTCTTTAAGCTTCTCTATTATTTCTTTTTTGTTTTTCATAATGTTGTTAATTCTTTCTCTTGCTCTTTTGTTAACTTATATTTAGATTTTATTGCATCTAATTTGCCGCCACTTTTAACATATTCTTTAGCTTTAAGTAATTGAGCTGTAGATATAGCTGCTTGAGTAATGGTTTGGTTTTTACCGTGTGTATTAGTGGCATCCGAATCTTGAGTATCATCAATCAAGAACAAATTGCCTAGCGCATACTTCTTACCATAAGAACTAGCTGCACCATATCTTTGTGGCATCTGCATACCTTTCTGATCTAAATCAACACCTACAATAGCTACAGCTTCAGCATGTTTATGAGAACCTAAACCTGCATCGGCTTCGCCATTCATAATTTTAGCTGTTACTTTAAGTACAGCAGGATCAAAAGATATTAATTCTTCAGTGATCGTTACTGCAACGTCTAGCTCCTTTAAAAAGGGTTTTGTAGCTTCTAGGATGTCTTCGGCAGACCTGAAATAGTACTTGCCGAATGAGTTAAATCTACTCTTCTTCGATTTAAACTTTGTTTGAATTGTGGTTAATTTTTGGTATATTGTCATATAGTTATAATTACAGGTTTATATTATAATTTACAGGTAGTCAAGCACTTGCGAGTGATCTACGTTGTCTATTAGTTTTTGTACAGCTTGCTTTTTAAGCTCTGACACTCTTACATATGCAGAGACACCTTTGATTTCTAGAGCTGTTGCTATTTCGTTAGCAGACCATTTTGGCCCATCTAAACCATAGCTTTTGCTTAACACTAACATTTCATTAAAATCAAGGTATTTAGTTAATAAACTCATAATATAAGAATTTAGTAACGTTTCATTATAAGGATCAGATTTATCAGGTATTTGATAAACCATATTGTCATCATTGGGGTTAGCATCTATACTTAAGAATATACTATTAAAAAACATAGCAACCATCTTCTTATCTTTACCTCCGTCTTTACGTATTTCGTTTAGCTTGTGCTCAGGTATACGCATTGTACCTCTATTTTTGTCTATTTCTCTACGTATACCGCCTCTAATTCTTTTAGCTAAAAAAGACTTTAAAGTTTGTTCAATATCTTCAGACTCTATTAATCTTGCTCTATCTATTTTGTCTACAGCTTTGCATAACTGAAAACTACCTTCTTGTATTATATCGTTAATAGACATAACACCTGAAGCTTCTTGAGATGTAGCAAATTTTCTACCTATGTTTTCTACTAAAGGCAAAAATAATACTTTAAGTTCTTCAGGAGTATAGTCAATGAAGTTTTTCTTTGTTATTTTAGCATTAGATCTTTTAAGGTCCTCTTTGTATCTAACATAGTTTTTTATATTATATTTTTTCATTCGATTTATTTAGTAATTGTTTTTCTTCTTTAAGCTCCTCACTCATGTGTCTATAAATTGTTCTATTAGCGCATTTTAAAGCTTTTGCTATTTTAGGTATTGTTATAGTTCCTTGCTCATGTATATAAAGCATAGCTTCATAAATATCATCTTCTTTAATTCCTTTAGCTTGACCAATTATTTTACCTACAATTTTAAGTTTTTCAATAGTAGTCAAACCGCTTGAATCTTTAAATACTATTTTACGTAATCTATTCTTTGGTGGTGTATCAAGATCTTGTTTAAATACATCATTAATAACTTGTTTTATCAGTTTTTTTCCAATATTAAAAGTAACAAATCCATTTTCTTTATATATTATATATTCAGCTAGTTTTATAAATTTAGTTTTATTAAGCTCAGGGTTTAAGTACCACAATGTAAGTAAATGCCATTTTAAAGATCTAATAGTATTTATTTTAGCTTTATTATTGAATAAAGCATAATACCCGTAAGTACCATCAGCGTAGTACCAACCCCAGCTGTAGCTATAGGTAGGTATATCTGAAGAATATCTTCGATATATTATTCTATTATTGTTTAAATATGTTAAATTACGGTGTGACATTTGCCCCTTACTCTATATCTTTACTACCATGTGTCACCCTAAGGCACTCATAGTATAAAATTTCTAATTTTACTTGTTCTTTAATTCTATTTAATAATTCTTCTCTCATAAGTTGTTTAAATGTGTTCTATATTTTAATAGTTGTTTTCTTTTTTCTAAGTTAACTACACCTGTTGCCATAGCGTCATTAAATATTTCAGATTGTAACTGTGCCATACGATGTTCTACATATTTTCTATGTGATAAACATCTTCGTTTTTTAAGTATATTTTTCATTTAGTGTGATTAAATAATATAGTATTAGTAGCATGATTTACCGCATCTTCTGACATAGTTGGCCATTTACAATGTAACAGCTCGTGTATTACATCAAAGTCAGTTAGAGGTCGTGTATGGTTTATTAAACCATATTTTTGTTCATGGTCAATACTAATACCTACAAATTCTTTTAGTTCAAGATCATCAGGGTATTGCACCTGATCTTTCCTAATAGCCTCAGTATTAAATGACCAATCATTAAGTTCTAGTATTGTTTTCCATTTTTCTATCATACCTACAAATGCCCGCACCTTGTGAGTGCGAGCTTGTTTTATTTTTCCCAACTATATTTAGTTTTGTCTCTTATTTTATTTAGCTTATCAATTAGCTTGTAAGCAACGTCTTCACTTATTTCGTCAGCGTAAAACATATCATATATTAATCTTCTCATATTTCTTCGTCTAAGCAGTCTGGACATATGTCGCAGAATTCATAATCTATTGTGGTCATTTCATTACCACATATTTCACAGTTATTCATAAT